>JAEEGK010019458.1_pt1 | contig 14562 bp, 13 predicted proteins | sample 8958771 | NCBI WGS metagenome assembly JAEEGK01 (sample SAMN16246547, study PRJNA631951) | gut metagenome | biome: gut microbiome; feature: rumen; material: SC-attached | host: Bos | place: Iran: Karaj | collected 2018-10
TGCCGAGGCCGTTCAGGCCGCCCCAGGTGATGAAGTTGAACGAGGCGCCATGCCAGAGACCGCCAAGGAGCATGGTGTCCATGTTGTTGACGTTGGTGCCGAGGGTGCGGCGGTGGCTGGGCCGCAGGAGGTAGAGCAGGCCGATGGTAATCATGACGGCCACAGCTGTGAGGGCAAACCAGAGGTTGTGCAGGCGGAAGGAGGCGATGGCGAGGATGAGGGCCAGCAGGGTGTAGCTGAGCCAGCCGGCGCTACGGTTGCCCCCGAGGGGTATGTAGAGGTAGTCGCGCAGCCAGCGCGAGAGCGACATATGCCAACGACGCCAGAAGTCGGTGGGGTTCTGCGCCTTGTAGGGCGAGTTGAAGTTGGTGGGCAGGTAGAAACCCATGAGCATGGCCACGCCGATGGCGATGTCGGTGTAGCCCGAGAAGTCGGCATAGACCTGCAACGAGTAGAGCATCAAGGCCGAGAAGTTCTCGAAGGGGGTGTAGAGCAAGGGGTTCTCGAAGACACGGTCGACGAAATTGACGGCCAGGTAGTCGCTCAATACCAGCTTTTTGACAAGGCCGTTGAGTATCCAGAAGACTGCGATGCCGAACTGCCGGCGGCCGAGGAAGAAGGGTTTATAGAGTTGCGGTACGAATTGGTCAGCGCGCAGGATGGGGCCTGCCACGAGCTGAGGGAAGAACGAGGTGTAGAAACCGAAGTCGAGGATGTTGGAGACATGGGGTATCTTGCGCTTGTAGACATCGACTATGTAGCTGATGTTCTGGAAGGTGAAGAAGCTGATGCCCACGGGTAGCAGTATCTTGATTGCGATGCTGTACTCGGTGCCGAAGGTGGCATTAAAGATGTCGGTGAAGAAGTAGGCGTACTTGAAGAAGCCAAGCATGAGCAGGTTGAGGGTGACGCCGACAATCATCAACGCTTTCCGCTTTCCACTCTCCACTTTCCACTTGTCCATATAGATGCCGAGCGTCCAACCCAGCAAGGTGGAGAAGACCAGCAAGAGAACGAAGAGACCCGAGGTCTTGTAGTAAAAGAAGAGGCTGACGAAGAAGAGGTAGGCGTTCCTCGCCGTCAGTTTCCAGCGGCGGGTGACGATGAAGGAGAAACCGGCGAATACCAGCAGGAAGAACACCCAGAAGTGTATCTGGGTGAAGAGCAGCGGGTGCTGGCTGTCGAAGCTCAGCAGCTGGAGGAGGTATGTCGGCAGGTCGGACACTTTGCAGTGGTCAGTGTTTAGTGTTCAGCGTTCAGTTCTTTTAAGAGGGCGTCGGCAAGGAGGTTGCCTACGAGGCGGTAGCCATTGGCAGTGAAGTGCACACGGTCAGTCTGCGCCAGCTTGGCCTGCCGCCAGAGGTCCATCGACTTGAGGCCGCCCATGACCTCGAATTGGTCCCACACGGCGCCGCCCGTCTCTTCGGCCAGGCGGTAGAAGACCTCGCGGGCCAAAGGGCCGTTGAGATTGACGTTGTACTTGCGGCGCGACGCCTTGCGGAAGGAGTCGTTGTTGGTGACAAAGATGAAGGCGCAGTCGGGGTTGACGGTGCGGATGGAGTCGATGAGCTGCAGGTAGTTCTGGCGGAAGACGGCGGTGTCGAAGTTGGGGCCCGAGGCGTCGTTGATGCCTATGCCGAAGATGACGAGGTCGGGATGCAACAGGCGCAGGTCGCGCACAAAGTCGCGGCAGCGCAGGTAGTCGGGCACGGCGGCACCGTTGACACCGATGGAGTGGTAGCTGAAGCCCGCACGGCGGTTGCCGAGGTAGATACCGCTGAGGGTGAACTGATCGCCCTCTTGACAGGGCAGCATGACTGCGAAAGAGTCGACAGGCCGGCTGAGATTGAAGACAAAGCGGTCGGTACGGGGGTCGACGTAGGAGGGATGGATGTCGCGGTCGTTGACATGCAGCAGCGGCACAATCCCTTGGTCGGAGTGGCCAATGACAACCACGCGCGAGGTGGCATAGTCAACGCTGGGCTCGTTCATCACAATCTGCACCTCGGCGAGACTGTCGGAGGCGGTGACGGCGATGCCACAGAGGCCCAGGGGGTGGTCATACTCTTTGTAGACGCAACGTGTGAGGGCCATGCGCTCGATGCAGTGTACACGATAGTCGGCGGGATTGTTGCACTTAGCGGCAGCGGAATAGGGGAATATCATGCCGCGGGAGCCCACACGGTCGGGATAAGCCTGCAAGATGCGGCAGCGGACGGTGTTGGGAAACGTGCCGGCCTGCACATGCGAGCCGCCGATGTGAACGATATTGATGTTGCCACTGCCGGTCTCGACCATGCGCTGCCAACGCTCGAAGAGGCCCTGCATCGGGGCGGCGGTGCTGTCGTAATGCAGTACGTTGGCATCATAGTGAATGAACTTGTAGGTTTCCTGCTCCTGTGCTTGGACATCATACCCAAACAACAGAAAACCTATTAATCCTATGAGTAATCCTCTTTTCTTCATTTCTTCCCTTTCATTTTGCGTTCAAGCAGATAGAGGCGGTAGCTGTTGTCTAGCGCCTGGCTGAGACGGTCGCCCATAAGGTCGGCACCGCGCTGCGAGAAGTGAATGTAGTCCTGTCCAGCCAACCCCTGACGGGTCCACTCGGGCATGGAGTTCTGGCCTCCCATAGCGTGGTAGATGCTCCAGAAAGCGGCTCCGTGGGTGGTGGCGGTGGCGGCCAGGCTGTCGACGAGCTCGGGCAGGGCGGGATAGGTCTGCAGTTGTCCACGCAGGCGGGTGCTCATGTCGGACGGACCGATGAAGAGTATCTTGGCTTTCGGGCAGCACTGCCGCACATGGTCAATCTGACGACCAATGGCCTGGCAGTAGGTGCTGATCTGCTTTGAGGTCTTGAGGTAGGGCACTGAGTTGCCACCAAACTGCATGATGATAAGTCCTACGTCCAAACGGGCATAGGCAGCGCTGAGTTTGTCGGCAGGTACGAGCGTGAACTGCTGGCCCGAGCAGCCACGCATGGGTATGTTGTCCACAGCCACGCCCGGGCCGTCGTCGACCAGGATACCATAGAGGTCGGCGTTGCCACGGACGGTGAGGCGCACATGGTTGGTGGCGGAATCGAGTTGCCAAGTGAGGCTGCCGATACCGCTTTCGGTAAGATTCTGTGGATAGTTGGCCTTATGCTGACGGTCGGTTAATTCGGCTCCCAGGCTGCTGCCTCGGAGATTATAGATCAGCGCGACACGCGAGAAGTGCTTGACGCGGTCGTCAACACTGTTGCTGCGCGAGGCACGGAGGGTGGTGCTGACACTGCCGCCTGCGAGGCGGAAGCACTGCATCATGGGGCCATAGTCACCACGGCTGCGTACCACGGTGCTGTCGCCAAAAGAGGAGAGGTGTGTCAACTCGCCGCTGGTGCTTTGACTAACGGTCATCGAGGGGGTGATGGTGTGGAAAGGCACCATACCCGGACCGCCGCCGCCGAAGGTGCGCTGCATGGAAGCTCTGAGGCGTGAGGTGATGTGGTCCATTTCTATCTGCGAGTCGCCATAGTGGAGGATGCGCACGATACGGCCATGACGGCGCGCATTGGCGGCGTTCTGCCAGAAAGAATCGAAATAGTGCGGCTCCGGCAGCCAGAAACGCAGGTCGCCTTCGCGCACAAAGGAACGGTAATAACTGACAGAGTCGCGCAGTTGCAGCATCTCGGGCGGCTCAGCAGGACTCTCGACTATGGTCTTCTGCTGACGTGCTTCTACAAGGGTATGCAGCGAAGCAAATCCGATATGGGTATCACCCAGCATGACGCCGTCGCGAGGGAACAACTCCCCTATCGCAGCCAGCAAGGCGATCACGCAAGAGAAAAACAGCAGTATGTGGCGGGGCCTCATTTATCCTTATTCTCCAACTTCTCTATACGGCGGACCAACTGCTCGATGTTGCGTATCAGTACCTCCACCTTGCGGCGTTTGGAGGCCTCGAGGGCAGGGCTGCCGAAGACACTCTGGTTGGAAGGGATGGAGTGCGTCACACCGCTCTGCGCACCGATAGTGACATGGTCGCCTACGGTGATGTGGCCCACCAGGCCGGCCTGACCGGCAATGATGGTCTGCTCGCCGACATGGCAGCTGCCGGCGATACCCACCTGCGAAGCCATGGCTGTGTTGCGTCCGATGACCACATTGTGCGCCAGCTGGCACAAGTTGTCGACCTTCACACCCTGGTGCAGGATGGTGCTGCCGATGGAAGCACGATCGATGCAAGTATTGGCACCTATCTCCACATTATCCTCAAGGATGACATTGCCTATCTGGTCAATCTTGTTCCAAGTGCCGTCTTCGGCGGGAGCGAAACCGAAGCCGTCGCTACCGATGACTGCACCGGCATGAATGATGCAGTTGCGGCCTATTTCCACACCCTCATAAACTTTCACACCGGCATAGAGCGTGGTGCCGTCGCCAATGGTGACGTTATCGCCGATGACCACATTGGGATAAATGTTGACATTGTTACCGATACGGCAATGGCGGCCCACCACGGCATAGTGGCCCATGTAGCAACCCTTGCCTACCTTGGAGCCATGCCCCACACGGCTATGGCAGGAACGGCCACGTGGCGGCTTGCTGCGCTCGTTGAAGGCATGCAGCAGGTAAGCCACAGCCATATAGGGGTTGTCGACTCGTATAAGTGTGGAGCCAACCGGCTGTTCAGGCACAAAGTCCTTGCGCACAATCACTATCGAGGCACGCTGCTCATAGATATAGTGGGTGTACTTGGGGTTGCCAAGGAAGGTGATACCACCCTCGCAGCCCTCTTCTATCTTGCAGGGCTTCCATACCCGTGTATTCTCGTCGCCCTCCACGGTGCCCTTCACCAGGCGGGCAAGCTCTTTGGCTGTATATTGCATGTGTGTTTATTCTTCAAATTCAATGACTCCGCGCTGACGGGTGATGCGGAGGTTGGTCATCTGCTCATCGCTGACGAAGCCGTCGCCATAAGTGACACGGTTGCCGTTGACGGCACGTACAGGGTGGTTGGAGAAGATGACATCCTCATCGTCGCGCCAAATGATATCGTCGAGGTAAATGGTGTCTCCCGAAGCGTAGTCAATGACTACCACGCTGTCGGTGGCTTTCATGATATTTCGGTCGTCATAGGAGACGGCCTTATCGGCACGGATGGAGGACTTGATATTGCGATTCTCGTCATAGAAGCGCAACTCCACCCCTTGGGGATAGATAGTGCGGGCAGCAGGCTCCTTGTATTGCCTGATAAGGGGTGCGTCGAGCTCCACCTGCAGGCGACCACGCTCGCTGCGACGTATATGGGCCTGCTTGACCTCCTGGTCGGGCGGGGTCTGCCGCTCAAAGCGGCTAATTTCGTTCATATCGCCCGAGCAGGATACAATAAGAACGCATAGAAACATGGGGAGCCATGTTTCTATGCGACTTCTATTGTTACGCCAACTCACGTGATTATCGTGTTCTGACTTTAGTTACTACACCGAGGCCAGGCACCGTGAACGACTGACCGTTCATCAAGCCGGCGGCAAAGGCATCCTCCATCTTGGGGAAGTGGGCCGAGTAGACGCTGATGAGCTTGTCGCAGGCCTCCACATTTTCGGGCGAGGGGTCTACACGCTTGGCCTGTGCCAAGGCATCGACGGCCACCCAGTAGACGCTACGGCCACCGACGTTGTCTTCCGAAGCCACGCTCAGGTTGGAAGCGTAGCAGGCGGCAATCATGCGGTAGGGCTCACCTTTCGAGGGGTCGGCCGAAGCGGCGTTGTTGAAGGCCGAGCGGGCGGCGGCATAACTCTTGAGGTTATAGTAGGCAATACCCATCTGCATATAGGCGTTGTACTTGTCCTTCTCAGGAATCTGGTCGATAGCATCCTTCAGGTATTCAATAGCCTTGCTGTACTCTTTCTTCTTGTCCGAGTTGCACATCTGGGCCATACGCATGGCCGTGGTGGGCGTAGGCTCGAGACGGTAGAGGTTCTCCGTAGCCTGGAAGAAGAGGGGCTGGTCGGTGCAGCGCTTACGCATCATGATGCCGGTAATCTTCTTCAGCAGATCCACATTATTGGGGTCGCTCTCGAACTTCTTGCCGTAGATCTCCACCAGCTGGTCGCAGCTGGCATAAGGCGAGAAGGCAGCCTCGACGCCGGCGATATAGCCGCGGATGGTAGCGGACTTCACGCTGTCTTCGGCGTTCTTACGCAGCTCCTCATCCAGCAGGTCGCTGGCGATATCGTAGTTGTCGACCACCAGCGTGGGTTCGGCCTTGCCGGCACGCACATAGTTGATGGTGGCTTCCATGAACTTCACCAGGTAACCGGCCTCGAGGTCGCCGTCGAAGCGGACAGCCTGCGAGTAGAGCTCATAGTATTGGTCGAGACCTTCAGCGCCGAGGATCTCCTCGACGGCCATGGCCTTCATGGCGGTATACTTCGACGGCTCGCCATAGTTGGCGATACGCACGTCATACATGTGCAGCATCTCGTCCACCAGCGCTCTGCGCTCTTCAGCAGTCGTAGCCTTGGCAATCTTGGCTTTCAGGATGTTGGCGCCGTTGATGTAGAGGTTCTTGCTCTGCTTGGGGCAGTTCTCAAGCACCACCGTCCAGTATTGGTAGGCGTCGAGCAGATAGCGGTCATCCTTCGAGTTCTTGTACTGATTGATGTCTTGCTGATAGAGCGACACGGGCTCCACCATCACCATTGCCAGCGAGTCATTCTTGCATCCTTTCACAGTGGGCTGGGCCATGGCGGGCATCACGGCGGCCCCGAGGAGCATTGCAATCGTCAGTTTCTTGATCGTTTTCATCGTTATTGTTGTTTTTTGTTTGTTCCTTTTATGATTTAGTACCCCATGGAACGGGTTTCTTGCTTAGTTGTATTTGCGCTTGAAGAACCAGCGCTCGCAGCTGCTCACGGCGATGCCGAAAGTCAGCATGTCAATCTGCAGCACGTCGGTGCTGCCCAGACTGCTGTAGCCAGCACTGAGGGTGAGCAGCGAACGGCCCTTACGCATGGGCAGCGTCAAGCCCGCACCGGCACCCCATTGGTCGAGGCGGTGCTCGGTGCCGTCGAGCGTCAGGCGCAGGGCACCCTGCTCCAGGTGTGCGCCAAGGCTCCAGCTGATGCGGCCCCAATAGGTGGCGGCATCCATATTGCCCATCTTCTCAAAGCCCACGGCATAGCGGCTGTAGGGGCCATAGGTGATGTTGCTGGTGCCGAAGACCGACGGCTCCTTGCCTTCGGTATACTTCATGCCCTGCCATTCGGCGAAGGTGGCGTCCACTGCCAGCTGCCAGCGCTTGTTGCGCTCCAGGCTGAGACCCACGCCCACCGTCTGTCCCTGCACGAAGCTGCTCTTGAATTCAGCATCGTCGCCCCGCAGCGGAAAGATGGTGTCCACCAGACTCTCGTCGCTCGAGGAGAGGTAGGTGTAGATGAGCGCCGTTTCCTTGACCTTCAAGTCGAGCCGCGGCTTGTACACCACACCAAGGCCGAGCGTATACTTCGTACCCAGCGGCTGACGCAGCTGCAAGCCGAGGTCATAGGTGAAGTTGTTCAGCAACGTTTCCTTGAAGCGACGCGAAGGGACAAAGAAGGTAGTGTCGGCTCCATGGAACGAATAGGAGATGGCCCTGTCGATATTTCCGGTGAGGAAGTTCACGTTGAAACCCGCCTGCAGCGGGGGAGTCTTCTCGCCACCCTTGAGGATGTTGAAGGCCGAGCCGAGGAGTACCTCGTTCACGCCGCCGACACCGTAGTAGATGGTCTTCATCTCGCCATAGTCGGCACCGGTCTGCAGCGCCTCCACGTCGTAGTCCACCGTGCTGTAGGGCATCAAGCCCAGGGCCAGCTTCCACCACTTGGCGACGGGCATGGCCGCCAGCAGGTAGCCGATGTTACCGTCGGCATCCTTGGTGCTCTGGTTGGCACCACGCAGGGTGCTCAGCTGCAGGTTCACTCCCATGTCGAACACAAAACTCTCCTGCTCGATGCTTGCATAGGAGGCGGGGTTGAAGGGGTTGACGAAGTTGTTGCCGGCACGCGTATAGGCCACGCCGCCCAGGCGCGTCATCATCGGCATGTTGTAGGGCAACTCGCTGCTGCCCAAGCCGAACTGCGAGAACGGCATATTGAAACCGTCGGGCACCTGCGCCACAGCGCTGCCCATCAGGCCCATCAGACCTATTAACCCTATGATAAATCCTTTATTTCTCATTGTTTCTCATTATCTTGTTCAGCCCAATCAGCGACAGCATCGGCACCTGCTCCCAGCCTGCCGAGGCACCTTGCGCCAGCAGCGGCGCGTCGCCACCGGTGAGCAGCACCCGCAAGGCGGGGCTTTTCTGGCGATAGAGGGCCACATAGCCCGCAAGCGCCAACAGCGTGGCGCCCAGCGTGCCGGCCACAATGCTCTCCTCGGTCGACCGGCCCAGCACGGGGGCTTTCCGCCCGGGCTCAATTTCTATTAACGGCAATTTTGCCGTAAAAGTATGTAAGGCTTGCAAATTCATTTTCAGGCCCGGCATGATGGCACCGCCATGGTAGGTGCCCTCATGGTCGAGGAAGTCCACCGTGATGCAGGTGCCGGCGTCGATTACCAGGCAGTCCTCGCCACGGTGTAGCGCCCAGGCACCGCAGGCGTCGGCCACGCGGTCGGCCCCCAGCGTCGCAGGCGTCTTATAGTCCAGGTGGATAGGCAGCGGCGTGGCGGAAGTGAAAAGTGAAAAGTGAAAAGTGAAAGAGTCGAGCCACGGCTGTACCCTAGTCAAATCGCCGCTGGCACACACCAGCGCCTGCCCGATAGACAAGCCATTCAGTTCCTCTCCTAAATTAGGGGAGGGGGACCCGAGCGTAGCGAGGGGGAAGGAGTGTGCCTCCACCAAAGCACCACCCTCAAACGTGGCCCACTTCACAGCCGTATTCCCTATGTCAATTGCCAGATTCATCGCCTTCCAACCCTTTAACTCTTCAACCCTTTAACTCTTCAACCCCCTTATGCGCATTCCCTTTGCTGTTGTAGCTGTTCATTGTGCGGTCGATGCCCTGGGTCACAAAGCAGTGCACCGCCTCGCAGGCTGTGGTCACCGCCTGCTCCATGGCCGCCGCCTCGTCGGCGTCGAAGCCACCCAGCACATAGTCTACCTGGTGCCCGCGGCCGAAATTGGAGCCCACACCCATGCGCAGCCGGTTGTAGGCCTGGGTGCCTAGCAAGGCCTCGATGTCCTTCAGCCCGTTGTGGCCGCCGGCGGCACCCTGTTTCTTGATGCGGATGATGCCGGGGTCCAACGCTATGTCGTCCACCACCACCAGCAGGTTGGCCAGGTCGATTTTCTCGGCCTGCAGCCAATACTTCACCGCCTTGCCGCTGAGGTTCATATAGGTGGTGGGTTTGATGAGCACCATCACACGCCCCTTGTGGCGCACCTCGGTGCGGTAGGCGTGACGCTCGAGGCTCCAGCGGGCCTCAGCCTCGCGGGCCAGGGCGTCCACCACCATGAAGCCCGCATTGTGGCGCGTACCTTCGTACTCCGCGCCCACATTCCCGAGCCCCACTATGAGATATTTGCTCACCGCGTCAGTATTATTGTCTTTGCAAACCTCTTTATGACAGAGACTTGCAAGCCATTTTGGCCATTTCATCCTTTAACAATTTGGTTGCAAAGATACAACTTTTTTATAAATACAACCAAAATATAGGCCAACTTCGTCTCTTCTTCGACTATTCTACGGCTGTTTAAATTTACACATATATTTACACTTCCCCGACTTCGCTGCGCTCAGCCACCCCCTCTAACACACTCCCTTCCCCCCTTCGGGGTACTCCCCCTAATTTTAGGGGGAGAGCTGGGGAGCTGGAGATAGCTTCATCTTACAACTATATTGTCAAGAGGAAAACTAACTTGGCTCCTCCCCTAAGTTTGGGGAGGGGAACCCGAGCCAGCGAGGGTGGAGGAGTGTGTTAAAACAGCCGTTTAAAGCCCCCTCCCCGACACCGTCTGTTCTTCTACTGTTCCTTTACTGTTCTTTTACATTTCTTTTACAATTTCTAAAAGAACAGTAAAAGAAATGCAGTTAAATGGTTGAAAAACAACGCTCCCAGATACGGCGTAATTTGAAAATCCGGGCGGGATTTGTTAAATAATATTAAATTTTGAGCAAATAAGCGGCCCTTTTGCGTCTATAGAGCAAACAGGGAAAAACCTGAATAATTTCTTCTTCATCTCCCCGCTGGGCAATATCGCCGCCGGCGGGGAGCCTTTTGGGGGTGGTTCGGAAAAAAAATTTGCGTAATTACAGAAATTGTCGTATTTTTGCATCGCTTTTTATAGTGTAATAGACAAGGGAAAAACATGTTCGACTTCGAAACATCGGTATCAGGCATCGAGTTTAAAGTCAGGCAGTTGGCCGACGAGGTCCAGCGGCTCCGCTCCCTCGTGGCCCAGCGCGACGACCGCGTCTACGAGCTCGAAGAAGCACTCAAAAATAAAGAAATATTAATAAATAATTTAAAGGAAGAAAACAAATTAGTAAAATTAGGGAACAGGCTGACAGAAGGGAAAGACAGCGCTGAATTGAAACTTACGATCAACCGGATGATACGCACCATCGACAAGAGTCTCGAAATACTGAAAACCAACGACTAATGGACACTGTACAGGCATCAATCACCATACTTGGACGGACCTACAAGCTTCGCGTGGCCAAAGAGGACGAGGCAGCACTGCGCAAGGCCGCGGGAGCTATCGAGAGTCAGGCCAAGCAGTATGGCAACATGTATGCCTACAACGACCATCAGGACCTCCTGGCCATGGTGGCGCTCACCCAGATCACTCAGTTGACCAAGATACAGGACTCGCTCCGCTTCAAGGACACCGACCTTGCCCAGCGGCTGCAGTCCATCGACACCATACTGGAAGAAATACTGCATCCGACTAACTGAAACAGTTTGTAAACTCAACACCTTTTACAAACCGAGTCGGCTCAGGGGCGGGTAGGTTGTATGGCTGATACGCCCGGCGCTCAAATCCTATCAATTCGGAGTTTACCAATACTCCCGGAGGGGCTTAACGTGATGCAGGATTCGTTTTTTATACCGACTGTCACCTTTTTACTCAACAGCCGTTCCCACAACAAAAACAACCAAACAACATGACCGTACTATTTATCATAATCGGATTTGTAGCAGGCGGAGGCATTGCCGTCTGGTTAACAACCACAGTGCTACGCAACAAACTGCTTGCCAAGAGCCAGCAGGTACTCAAAGATGCCGAAGAAAAGGGCGAAGTCCTCAAAAAAGAAAAAGAAATCCAAGCCAAGGAGAAGTTTCTGCAGCTACAACGCGAACATGACAAGCGCGTCAACGAACAGAACAACAAAATGCGCGACGCCGAGAGCAAGCTCAAACAACGCGAACAGACACTCTCACAGAAAGTCGAAGAACTGCAAAAGAAAAGCAACGAGCTCAAAGGAGTAAGCGATAATCTCAACAACCAGATCGAAGCTCTCAAGAAACGACAAGTCGAAGTGGAGAAAATCTACAAAGAGAGTGTCTCCAAGCTTGAACATATCGCCGGCATGAGTGCTGAAGAAGCCAAACAGCAGTTGGTCGAAACCATGACCGAGGAGGCCCGCGCCGAAGCCAGCACGACCATCATGGATATTGTGGAGGAAGCCAAGATCACTGCTGCTGAGCAGGCAAAGAAGATTGTCATCCAGAGCATCCAGCGCACCGCCACCGAGACCGCCGTTGAGAACACTGTTTCCGTTTTCAACCTCGAGAATGAAGAGGTGAAAGGCCGCATCATCGGTCGTGAGGGCCGTAACATACGTACCCTTGAAAGTCTTACCGGTGTCGAAATCATCATCGACGACTCGCCCGATGCCATCATCATCTCCGGTTTCGATCCTGTACGTCGCGAGATTGCACGTCTCTCTCTGCATAAACTGGTCACTGACGGTCGCATCCACCCCGCCCGCATCGAGGAAGTGGTAGCCAAGACCCGCCGACAGATTGAACAGGAAATCAATGAGGTAGGTAAACGTACTTGCATCGACCTCGGCATTCTCAACCTTAACCATGAGCTCATGCGCATGGTTGGACGTATGAAATACCGTTCCTCTTACGGACAAAATCTTCTGCAACACAGCCGCGAAGTAGCCAATCTAGCCGCCACCATGGCCTCTGAACTGGGTCTCAACCCCAAACTGGCCAAACGCGCAGGCCTTCTGCATGACATTGGCAAAGTGCCAGAGACCGACCCCGAGATGCCACATGCCATCTTCGGCATGAAGCTCGCCGAGAAATACAAAGAGCACCCAGATATCTGCAACGCTATCGGTGCCCACCACGACGAGATAGAGATGACCAACCTCATCAGCCCCATCATCCAGGTCGCTGACGCCATCAGTGGCGCCCGCCCCGGCGCCCGCCGCGAGGTCGTTGAAGCCTACATCAACCGACTCAAGAAGCTCGAAGACATGGCCATGTCCTATCCCGGAGTCGTTAAAACCTACGCCATCCAGGCTGGTCGTGAACTACGCGTGATTGTTGGTGCCGACAAAGTGACTGACGTGGAGGCCAACAAACTGAGTTTCGACCTGTCGAAACAGATTCAAAGCGAAATGACCTACCCCGGTCAGATCAAAGTCACCGTCATACGCGAGACTCGCGCTATCAACTATGCTAAGTAACGTCATCCACTGGAACGTCGACCCGGTGATGTTCAACATCGGGTCGTTTGGCATGCGCTACTATTCGATGGGGTTTCTCATCGCCTTTGTGCTAGGCTATTACATCGTATCGCGCATGTTCAAGCAGGAGAAGGTGAACACTGACTACCTCGAGAGTCTGGTTATCTACATGTTCCTCGCCACCCTTATCGGCGCTCGCTTGGGACATTGCCTCTTCTACGAGCCAAACAAATTCCTCACCTCCGAACACTGGACAGAGATTTTCTGGCCTTTCCACAATGGTAGTTTCACGGGATTCCAGGGACTCGCCAGCCATGGTGCCGCCGTTGGCATTCTGTTGGCCCTTTGTCTCTACTGGCGACGCTACGGTATGAATGCGTGGTGGTTCCTCGACCGCTTGGTCATCGTCGTCGCCCTCGGTGGTGCCTTCATCCGCTTGGGGAACCTTTTCAATAGCGAGATCTATGGTGGCCCTACCAATCTGCCCTGGGGTTTTATCTTCGAGCACAATCAGACAAGCGATTCTACATGGTATCTCCCCAAGCATCCCACACAGATATACGAAAGCCTCAGCTATTTCATCATCTTCGGTGTCAGTCTCTGGTATTACATACGCAAGAAAGGTAATTTCAAGACCGGCACTATTTTCGGCTGGTGGCTGGTGGCACTATTCGGTGTCCGCTTCCTCATCGAGTTCGTCAAAAACGACCAAGTGGACTTTGAGGCCGGAATGGCGCTCAACATGGGTCAAATCCTCAGTCTCCCCTTCATCTTCGGCGGACTGGCCATCGCCTGGCTCGCGCACAACAGCAAACTTCCCCAAGGGGCTTTCCCTAAAGGAGAAAAGAAAAAAAAATCTACCCCACAACGTAAAAAATAACATCCATGAAAACACTGATTCTTGTCCGCCACGGCGAAAGCGCCTGGAACAAACTGAATCTTTTCACCGGTTGGACCGATGTGGACCTCACCGAGGCTGGCATCAAGGAAGCTTACGAAGCCGGCAAGCTTCTCAAAGCTGAAGGCTATCGCCCTGAGCTCTGCTTCACCTCCTATCTGAAACGTGCCGTCAAAACTCTCAACGAGATTCTCGACGCCATGGATATGGACTGGTTGCCTGTGCAGAAAAGCTGGCGTCTGAACGAAAAAAGCTACGGTGCCATCCAAGGACTCAACAAGGCCGACACTGCTGCCAAATATGGTGACGAGCAGGTTCTCCTGTGGCGTCGCGCTTTCGATGTGCAACCCCCTGCTCTCGACCTCCATGATGAACGCAGCCCTCGCCTCGATCCCCGCTACAATGAGATTCCAGACAACCTCATCCCCCTCACTGAAAGCCTCAAAGACACCATAGAACGTCTCATGCCCTACTACCGCGGCACAATCATGCCTGCCTTTGACAACCGCAACACTTTGATGGTTGTGGCACACGGCAACTCTCTGCGCGGTATCGTCAAAGAACTCAAAGGAATGAGCAACGATGAAATCATCAAATTCAACTTGCCCACTGCTGTGCCCTACGTCTTCACCTTTGACGATCGTATGAACCTCCTCGAGGACAAATTCCTCGGTGACCCTGATGTTATTGCCGCTAAAATGCAAAGTGTTGCCAATCAAGCAAAGAAAAAATAAAAAAGCACAAATCATTATAAATCAACAGATAAACTTGTGCTAATTTTTTTTTACTGAATAAAATTTGGCCAGTTCAAAAATTGTTCGTACTTTTGCACCGTTTTTGAGAGACAAAAAACGGTGCTTTTTAGTCTACTAACAGAACACACGGAGAGGTGGGTGAGTGGCTGAAACCAACAGTTTGCTAAACTGTCGTACTCGATTAGGGTACCGGGGGTTCGAATCCCCCCTTCTCCGCCAAAAGACGCCCCGAA
>JAEEGK010019459.1_pt1 | contig 14562 bp, 10 predicted proteins | sample 8958771 | NCBI WGS metagenome assembly JAEEGK01 (sample SAMN16246547, study PRJNA631951) | gut metagenome | biome: gut microbiome; feature: rumen; material: SC-attached | host: Bos | place: Iran: Karaj | collected 2018-10
GCAGTATATCACGCTGGTGAGCGTCCTTGGCACGAGAAGGCCGACATCGCTCTGCCTTGCGCTACCCAGAACGAAATCAACGGCGAGCAGGCTCAGGCCCTGGTTGACAATGGTGTTATCGCTGTTGCCGAGGGTGCCAACATGCCTTCACTGCCCGAGGCCATCAAGATTTTCCAAGACAACAAGCTGTTGTATGCACCTGGTAAGGCTTCTAACGCTGGTGGTGTATCAGTATCAGGTCTTGAGATGTCGCAGAACTCTGAGCGTCTCAGCTGGACAGCCAAGGAGGTTGACGACTATCTGAAGCGCATCATGAACGACATTCACGAGAACTGCGTGAAGTATGGTACACAGCCCGACGGTTACATCAACTACGTAAAGGGTGCCAACGTAGCCGGTTTCATGAAGGTAGCCAGCGCTATGATGAGCCAGGGTATCGTATAATTCGAACAACACATACACCCTATATCTTCTTTAAGCAAGAACCCTGCCACACTAGTGACAGGGTTCTTCATTTGATTTCATTCCTCCTTGGGGGAGATGAGAGGGGTTTTACTCCTTATCAGGCGAAATGAGCTTATAGCCCTTGCCGTGGATGTTGATGATCTCAATCTGGTCGTCGTCCTTCAAGTGCTTGCGCAACTTGGTGATGTAAACATCCATTGAACGGGCATTGAAATAGTTGTCGTCGATCCAGATGGTCTTCAAGGCAAAGTCGCGCTGCAGGATTTCGTTGGCATGCGAACAGAGCAGTGCCAGCAGTTCGTTCTCCTTGGTGGTGAGCTTGGTCTGCTTATCGCCAATGACGAGCAGTTGCTTCTGGGTGTCGAAGGTGAAGCGACCGATGTGATAAACAGTGCTCTCCTTGTTTTTCTTACCACGCACGCGACGCAGGATGGCCTCTACACGGAACACGAGTTCCTCCATAGAGAAGGGCTTGGTGATATAGTCGTCAGCGCCAATTTTGAAGCCTTCAAGGATGTCCTCCTTGAGTGTCTTAGCGGTAAGGAAGATGATTGGTATCTCCGCATTAGCAGTACGGATTTCCTGAGCCAGTGTGAATCCGTCTTTCTTAGGCATCATCACGTCGAGAATACAGATGTCGAACTTGGTTTTCAGAAAAGCCTTATAACCAGCTTCACCATCGGGGCAAAGTTCTGCCATGTAACCTTTTGCTGCCAGATATTCACGCAACAGCATTCCAAGGTTTTCATCGTCTTCACAAAGAAGAATTTTCAGTTTTTCGTCCATAATCAATATTGTTTAATGTGTTAATATTTTATTATCTTACTCTTGATTCTCTTTCATGATAGGCAGCGAGATAGTAAACTTGGTACCCTTGCCCAGATCGCTCTCACACTTGATTTCGCCCTGATGGAGGTCGATGACTTTCTTGACATAGGCCAGACCGAGTCCGAACCCCTTCACGTCGTGCTTATTGCCAGTATGCACACGATAGAACTTATCGAAGATTTTCTTGATGTTCTCCTTCTTGATGCCCTGTCCGGTATCACGGATGCTGAGCAACAGTCGGTCGTGTTCGTTCCACGTGCGGATATAGATATCGAGTGGCTCATCGGTCTTGCGATATTTCACGGCATTGTCCATCAGATTGGTGATGGCATTCTGGAAATGCACCTCATCGACATAGATGGCTGAATCGATGGCCTCTATCTGGGTGTAAATCTTACCTCCAGTATGCTCGACACGCAGGGTGAACGTCGAGGAGATGTTTTCCACCATCTCGTTGAGGTCGAGCTGTTTCTTCTTGAACACCACGCTCTTTTTGTCGAACATCGACATCTGGAGCACTTTCTCAACAAGGAAGCGCAGGCGTTTCGACTCGTCGGATATCACTCCGCCTAAGTGCTTGGCCATCTTTTCGTCCTTCACCACGCTGTCGTCGTTCATCATCTGTGCTGCCAGCGAGATGGAGGCAATAGGTGTCTTCAACTCGTGGGTCATATTGTTGATGAAATCGTTCTTGATCTCGGTATAGCGCTTCTGACGGAAGATGAGCACGATGGTGAAGATGAACGTGATGAGCAATACCAGCGTGAAGGCCAGCGAGGGTATCATGAACCGTACGGAGGAGAAGATGTAGCTGCCCATATCGGGAAAATGGATTTTCACGACGCCCATCTTCGACTGTGGATCATTACGGAAGAGCACCTGTGTGTAGGTGTATTTCTCGCCCTCCTCGTCGTAGTCAGGACAACGGTACACCTCGCGTCCGTCGGATGTTGACACTGTGAAATGATAGGGGATGTTGACACCGTTGTTCATCAGCTCGGCACGGATGTCCTGGTCGAGCATGCGGAAATTGACACGCTCCTTGAGGGGTTTGTCGCTGGCGGTATATAGGATGTTATAGACCACCTCGTCGAGCAAGGCTTTCTGATAAACGTAACGCTGGCGCACTATCTCCTGCATCGACTTGGCTGCCTCGGACAGCGAGCTCTTGTCCTTACGCAGAATCATAGCCTTGGGCACGGATGAAGGCTTCATCTCGAAGGTCTTCAACTGGAACGAAGAATAGACGGTGCCATCGTCGGCTGCAACGGCAAACTGATGGGACTGACGGATGGAGCCGTCGAGCCCATCGACCATCACGGAATCCTGACTGAAGGCGCGTCGCTCGGTGGACTGCACGTCTTTCTCAAGATAGCGCAACGTCTCGTTCATTTCTAAGTTGCGCGAGGCTTGATACAGGCTGCGGTTTACACTTTCGTCGAACTGTTCCTTCTTCATCGTCACCATCTCTTCGACATAAGAGAACTGGAGATAAAGCAGACCCAGAAAGGCGAGCCCCATTACGATGGCTATGATCCAAATAGTAGACTTCTTCATATTGGGAGCAAAGATAATGCTTTTACCAATACGAAGAAGTCTTTTAGTTAATTAATTCCGTTAATTTTAACGATATTAACAATTATCGAAATATTTAGTTGCTTATTTTTACTTATAAATGAAAGTTGATATCAACTCCCAACTGGAACGGATTGCCATACTGGGCGAAGAATTTCTCCTGTCCGGTAGCCTTGCTGGTGAAGGCGAAAGTCTGATATTTGGCATCACCGATGTTGCGGGTCCAGAGGTTGATTTTGCACAGACCTAAGTCGGCACAGACATGGGCGCCAAACAGCACGTAGCCGTCGCGCTTGTTCAGATTGGCCTCGTCCCAACAGAGCCGTCCCTGACCATTCATGTTGGCACCGATGGTGATGCTCTTGAGGGCTGGGGCGTCGATGTCGAAACGATAATCGACAGCGGCTGCATAGGTGTGGGCAGGAATAAAGGGAACTTTATTGTCCTTGTAGCTGATTTTATCGGTGCTACCAGCTTTGACGGCTGTCTCGTATTCCTTGAAGGCTGCGTGGGTATAGCCGTAGCTGGCGTTCCAGGTGAGGTGGTCGTCGAGGAGACTGCCACGCAATGCTGCCTCCAAACCACAGCTGTAGCTCTTGCCCGCATTCACCATACGGCGTCCGAAGCCATACTCGGCAGTGAAGACGGAGAGCTGCTGGTTGCGAATCTGCATATAGAAGGCGGAGAGGTCGGCCTGCAGGGTATGTCCGAAGAGATTGAGATGGGTTCCCAACTCGTAGTTCCAGCTTTCCTCGGGTTTGAACTTCACACCTTCCAACAGCTGTGCATATTCCTCGTCAGTATGCTCGACAACGACATCAACATCCTGATGGGTCTGCATGGCCTGCATCATAACGGGCTGCAGGCTCCGTTGCACATCACTCTGGATGATGTCGCCGAACATCTGCACATTGAAGCCACCGGCACGATAGCCCTTGGTGACAGTAGCATAGATGTTGCTGCCGTCATTGAAGCGATAAGTCAGACCGAACTTGGGAAGCAACTGCGAGAAAGTGGCTTTCTCGTCGCGATCATAGAGGGTGACGACATTGGCATTGGCTGCAGCACCCATGATATTGAAATTCAGCGACGACTCACCACTGGTGACATAGTGAATCTTCGACTGGGTGACGTCGTAGCGCAAGCCGAGGGTTGCCGTCAGATGGTCGGTGATGTCGATGTCCGATTCATGGAAGATGCCCAGATTGGCCTGTGGGGTATGGAAATTACAGGGGACGAAGAGCGACATTCCCACATGGACGCCACCGGCTCGCTCGATTGCAGCAGCAGCGGCTTGCTCGCCCATACGCTCTGCCATCGACTTGAGCATCTGCTGGTAAATCATACCACCAATCTGCTGTCCCATCATGTTGCTGAAGTAATCGCCGAAGGTGTTGGGGGCTATCGTCTTCAACCACTGGTAGGAACCGAAGACACCGGTGGTCCAGTGCCAGATGCTCTTGTTGTTGCTCTTCACCGAGAATTCCTGGGTGAGCACGTTGCTGAGCTGCGACTGGTCAACCACCACAAAGTCGATATCGGAATAGTCGTTATCCATCAGCAGATAGTCGCGCAGGAACTGCCAAGAGGTGTTGGAATGCAACTCAAAGCCCCTACCCTGATACTTGATGCCCAGACCAACGTTCAGCATATTGCGCTTGTAGTTGCCCTGATGGTCTTGGTTGGGGTCGAAGCGCTGACCTGTTGTCTGATCGACGGTGAAATAAGGATAGGCCTTCTGCTTGACGAACTGATAGTCGGCAATGAAATTGAAGGAGAGACGCTGGGTGGGCTGATACATCAGACGCAGGCGAGCACCAGCCTCGTCCATATTGTCGGCAGGGTCGTCGGTGAGCGAATTGCGATAGAATCCCTTCTGGCCGTCGTAGAAAGCGGCAAGCGAGAAGGCAAACTGATCGTTGAGCTTGCGATAGTGCGCCACTTCGACATTGCGATAGAATCCGGTGCCTATGCCAAGACTGACATCTGTGCCCTGATAGCTGAAGGGGTTCTTGGAATACATACGAATCATACCGCCCTCGGTGTTGAGTCCATAGAGGGTGCCCTGAGGACCACGCAGGATGTCAACACGCTCCATCTGATAGAGATGACTGTTGAAGGCCGACTTGTTCATCAAAGGCATATCATCGACATAGACACCCATCGAGGGACTGTTTACGCGCGAGCCGATGCCGCGCACATAGATAGACGACGTGAAACGTGAACCATAATTAGGCATCACGAAAGAGGGTACGAAATCGGACACCTCACGGATATCACGCAGGCTGAGCGAGAACAGATTGTCGCCTGACAGAACGGTTGAACTTAATGGTTGCTGGCGAAGGCGATAGAACTCCTTGGCCTGCGACACAACAACGACCTCGTCAAGGTCGTAAACTCGCGAAGAATCGGCTACTGCAGGGGCTGTCTCTGCTGACAAAGGCAGCACAGCCATCATAGCCCATACCGATAAAATCGTTTTCTTTTTCATTATCTCTTAATTTTTCCTATTATTTCGTTTGCTATAGTGGTGGCCTGTGTGATGCGATGCCCCATACCGATGCCATCGCGCAGGTTACCGCCCAGAATGAGTCCGGGATATTGTTGCTGAATACTGCTGACAGCCTCGAAACGCTGTCCGCTGTCTTTGCCATACTGAGGAATGGCCCTGTGATGGCGCGAGATAGCAATGAAGTCGGGCTTGGCCTCGGCAGGGAATTTCAGCATATCGTGCAGATGGCGGGTGACCAGTTCCTCCACCTCGGCATCACTGAGGTCGAGCAATTCGGGATGCTTGATGCCTCCGATAAAGAAGGAGAACAAAGCACCACCCTCGGGAGCACGCTGGGAAAACATAGCCGAAGGGAAGAGAATGCCAAGAATGCGTTTCCGTTCGACGGTAGGAACAAGGGCACCGAAAGCAATATAGTCGCCTCCATAGGTATCACTCATTCCCACATTGACCTCCATCACCGGGGCATAGACCAAACGGGCTATCGGCTCCATGCACTTCTCGTCGATAAATGGCAACAGTGCGGGCAGACGGTATGCGCCACAGGTGGTGACAACATAGCGACTATGGACGGTACACTGCTGTCCGTCCGCATTCAGAAAACTGGTCTGCCAACCACTATCGGTAGGGCGGACACTGACTTGAGAAGCCCCTAAGGATATATGGTCGCGACCTACATAGTCTGCCTCAGCTTGGGGAATATGACTCAATCCGCCCCGGGCAGAGAATATTTTCTTGGTAGCCAGACGGTCGCGGTCGCTTTTGGGTTCTTTCATCTTGGCAATGGCTCCACGAATGAAACTGCCGTAGTTCTGCTCCAGATTGTAAAGCTTAGGCAGGGCATAGCGAGTGGTCAGTCTATCGGGATCGCCAGCATAGACACCCGAGACGAAGGGGTCAACAGCATAATCGACGAACGACTTGCCCAGACGTCGGCGAGCCAAAGCGCCCACACTCTCGTAGGGGTCGGTACCCTTCTTGCGCCAGGGTTCACCCAGAATACGGAACTTATCTGTGAGACTGAACAGCGGAGTGGTCAGTCCGCCAATGGGATTCGACGGGAGATCATGGAAACGGTCGCCCTTCCATATCAACCTACGTTTTGAGGAGTCGAGAGCTGTCTCAATAACGCACTGACCACCTGAGGTGGTAGCCAAGTCGTCCATCAACTCGGCCACCTCTGGTGTCGAGACGGAGCCGGTCGTAGGGCCTGTCTCGTATTTAAAATAATTTTTATGGTTGGTCTGTATTTGTCCACCTATTCGTGTGTCGGTCTCCACAATATGCACGCTGACATCATTACGCTTCAGCCAATAGGCCGTTGTCAATCCTGTAAGTCCTGCACCGATGACCACTACCTGTGTGTCTATAGAATCTACGCTTTGCATCTAACACCTGTTTCGTTTTCGGATGCAAAGGTACTGCTTTTCGGAATGATGTGCAATCCCTATTTATGAGGATTTTTCAGGTATTCACTGTTCCACAATGCGGACAACGCCCTTTCTCAGAGAGCAAGGCACCACACTTGCCACAGACATAATGGTGATGGGCTGCATGGGTGTAACGACGAATGGCAAAGAGGAAATAGGCTATGAGCAACAGGTAGCCTATATAATATAAGGTGGAAACACTGAACACCACATAATCGACGGCACAGACGCCTGCCAGTCCGCCCAGATAGAGCAAGGCATCGGCTCCGGAGAGATGGCGCAACACATCGTCGAGCGCTGCCACAGCCACAATGATGATGGCCCAGACGGAAGCCACGAAAAGTCCCAGATGGAGAGGCAGTGCAAAAGGATTGAGCGACGGATGATAATAGAAATGACGCCACGACTCAGCGCCGAACATCTGAATGGAGGCATAAAGGGTAGCCGAAGAGGCTATCAACAGACAGAGCAAGGTGGGATAGAACGAGTCGATATCGCGAAAATGGACAATATATGACTCATGACGATTGAGTCTGTAGAGCCCATAGGCTACAGTGACCACAATCAGGAAAGCGAGGAATACCAACAAATGGGTATCGGAGAAGAAATCGATGAACTGAGAAATGGGATCGTCGGGCGACACTCCCTCCAACATCTCACTCTCACGAATCCATCCCTGCGTCAGTTGGTCGCGAGCCACCTTCACCCATACGGAATCAATGCTATCGGTGGGAACGGTAGTGATGTCAGCTACCACCAGCCGTTCGCCCTCCACCACATAGAGGGTATCGAAAGCCATTTCGCCTGGTTGGTCGGAAAGTGGGAGACTGTTGGCATTCACCACAAAATTATAGTTTTGAGAGTAGTGATGGGTGGTTGAGAAAGAAATGGAGTCGAGCTGTTTTTCCGTCAGGTCCCAAGCATCGGGTGTGATAGGTCCGTTATTGTAACAGGCCGACAACAGGAATACGGTGAGGACGAGAAGATGATACTTAATCCGCTGCATAAACATTCATCTGACAATGACTACAATCAAACTCAAGACGGAAGCGACGACCATCGCCTAAACGCAGAAACAGTGGTTCGGTAAACTGGGGTTTTCTGCCACCGTGCTTCACACAGGCTCCCAGCGCATAGCGCAGACAATGACGGCACTGCATAATAGGTCCCTTGCCGCCTTTCAGCTCATAGGCCGACACTTCTCTTGCGCCATAGAACGCAGCTGCCAGACGGTTGGAGATATTATAGAGATAAGGGAAACGGTAGCTCTCGGGGAGAGAAACGGCATCTCGTGACTGACGAGACGGCATCTCGCTACCCTCGAAACGGCACCTCGCTGACTGCATGAGGGCATCCGTCAACTGGCGACGCAATTCGGAGAGCATACTGCTGGGGATGAAGTAGTTGAAATCGGGAGCCATCTCTACCCCACTACACTCATAAGGGGTTGCACCTAACTTCGACAACTGACGGAGAATATTGTCACGCTGGGGTTTCTCTGCCTGCTGATGTTCGCAGACAATAGTCACCTCGACACCCTCTGCCGACAGGGAGAATCCGTCGGAGGTAGTCTGCAAGTGTAGCTGCAGGGGTATCTTGCGCTCGCTGCTCTTGCGGGAGAGCTGGCGCTCCATCTCCTGATCGTTATTCCGATAGAGGGCCATACCACTATGCAGACCACTGGGCATTTGCTGGGGAAAAAGGCGATTACCTTCAGCACGATTGACTCGGAAACCCTCTAACGCGCGTACATTATTTATATAACATAGGCCGTCGCCGTTGGAAAAGGAGGCGGTGCCTGCCACTGTGAACGAGTCGCGACGCATTTCCTTCACATGTCCCACATACTCGCCCATGGCCTTTGGAGTGTCAGGTGAGAAGATGTCGGGCTGGCGCCCTTGCAGAAAATAGGTGGTGAAACCACGATTGAAGGTTTTCTCCAAATGAGGTGTGAAGGTATAGGTGCAGCGACCTCTCGATGCTCGCTGATATTGGCAGGGATATTGTGCGATAATGGCGTCAAGGCGCTGACTATAGGCAGACACCACATTCTTCACATAGTTGGCATCCTTCAGGCGTCCCTCTATCTTGAACGAGGTGGCTCCTGCGCGTATCAACGACTCCAAGTGTTGACTCTGATTCAAGTCCTTGAGCGACAGGAGGTGACGTTGGTGCTCCAGTTCCCTACCCTCTGCATCCAGAAGGTCGAACTTCATACGGCAGAACTGGGCACAGGCTCCTCGGTTGGCTGAGCGTCCGAAACAATACTGCGAGGCATAGCACAGTCCGCTATAGCTCACGCACAAAGCTCCGTGGACAAACACCTCTAACGGCATATCGGGCACCTCACAGTGTATCTCGCTGATTTCATCGACAGACAATTCACGCGCCAATACCACACGTTGGAAACCCTGATGCTGCAACCATTTCACTTTCGACGCCGTACGGTTATCGGTCTGCGTCGAGGCGTGAAGCGCTATCGGTGGAAGGTCCATCTGCAAGATAGCCATATCCTGCACCAGGATAGCATCAACCCCTGCCTCGTAAAGCTGGTGTATCAACAGACGGGTCGGCTCCAGTTCGTCGTCATAGAGAATGGTATTCACCGTGACATAGACCTTCACACCAAAAAGATGGGCATATTCGCAGAGGTGCTGGATATCCTCGACACTATTGCCTGCAGCAGCACGGGCACCAAAACGCTGAGCTCCTATATAGACAGCATCAGCGCCGTGGTCGACAGCAGCTATTCCGCATGTTAAGTCCTTGGCCGGTGCAAGCAGTTCGAGCGCAATCATTCAATCTTATTGATATCGTAAGGTGTCTCCTGATAGACGTAATAATTGATCCAGTTGCTATAAAGCAGGTTGGCATGGGCACGCCACGTTACCACAGGACCCTTGGCAGGATCGTCGTCACGATAGTAATTCTTAGGCAAGTCAACATCGTCACGGATGTCCTTATCACGCTTATACTCATTGTCGAGCGTGTTGGGGGCATACTCCAGATGTCCCGTCACGAAGAACTCGCGTCCGTTACGAGCCATCACCATACTGACTCCGCAATCGGGCGACTCAGCAATCAGCGTCAGGTCAGGATGAGCCAGGATGTCCTCACGATGCAATTCCGTATGTCGGCTATGAGGCATCTGGAACACGTCGTCGAAACCACGGAAGATAGGCAACTGGGGCTCTAACGGTGTCTGAGGGAAGATGCCGAACATCTTCTTGGTCAGAGGATACTTGGGAATGCCGTAGTGATAGTAGAGTCCTGCCTGTGCAGCCCAGCAGATATACAGCGTACTGGTGACGTGGGTACGAGCCCAGGCAAAGATGTCAGTCATCTCGTCCCAGTAGTTGACATCCTCAAAATCGAGTGTCTCGACAGGGGCACCGGTGATAATCATACCGTCGAATTTCTCGTTACGCATCTGAGCGAAATCACGATAGAACATCATCATGTGTTCGATAGGTGTATTCTTCGGAGTGTGACTGCGGAGTTTCATAAAACTAATCTCCAACTGCAACGGCGTATTGGAGAGCAAGCGAATCAAATCGGTCTCGGTGGTGATTTTCAACGGCATGAGGTTGAGAATCACAATCTTCAACGGACGGATGTCCTGCATGTGGGCACGCGAGTCATCCATCACAAAGATGTTCTCCTGCTTCAGCAGGTCGATGGCCGGTAATTTATCTGGTAATCTTAATGGCATAAACTTGATGAATTATTTAACTGAAATAACACAGGTAGAGACATTATCATATCCCCCAGCCTCAATAGCTGCCTCACAAAGACGGTTGGCAGAAGCCCCATCAACCAACAGGCGCTCGATTTCCTCATCTGGAACCATATCGTTCAACCCGTCAGAGCAAAGCAGATAGAGGTCGCCCGAAAGAAAATCATCGGTAAACTCATAAATATCCAAAAAGGAGTTCTTGCATCCTGCTCCAATACAATTGGTAATCACATTAGAGTGACGCTTCTCTCCATACAGGTTGCTAAGGGAATGATCGGTAGAGATTTGCTCCAACTTGCCGTCACGCAGACGGTAGAGACGACTATCGCCACAGTTAATCCAATAATACCGACCACCATAGTAAATAATACCTACAAGCGTGGTGCCCATTTCTTCCATTGACGGATCAGCATGCCCCTTCGAGGTAATCATCTGATTGACAGACTCCATCCATACAACCATCATCTCGTTAAATTCGCTAATGGACAAGCCCTTCGGCAGGTCGTTGATAAAGAAATGAAGATTGGCAAGCGTATCGGCACTCGCCACTTCTCCCGCATTATGACCTCCCATACCATCGGCAAGGGCTATCACGAAACGGTCAACATTCTCTGCTATCAACGTAGTATGATATGCCTCACTACGAACAAACTTGTCGTAGGCAAGCACCATGTCTTCATTATTGCTTCTAACACATCCCACACGGCTTGCAGCCGTTAAGACTATTTCACTCATATCAAATTTCAATGTTTAGGACTTACAGGTCAGTTGACACTCACCTGCAAATTAATGTTTGCCAACGACACAATGTCACCACTCTTGATTGACATCGGTATATCTGGCAAAAGGTCACGATCGTTCAGCTTCGTTCCGTTTGAAGAATGCTTGTCGATAATGCACCAACCGGAATCGGGCTTGTAAATCAACTGCGCATGAACACTTGACACATACATATTGCCAACGAACATCTGCTGATAAGGACCTTGCTTGCGCCCTATGATAGCACCATTGATACCCACCATACGAATGTTCAGTGAAGGATTGTATAGTGTGAGCGTAGGAATACCTTGTATCTGGACATCGGCTGTAGAAATACCGTTGTTGGCATCCCTCGCACTCGCAAAGGTGCGACTGATTTCTGCTGCCGTAGCATGACCGCTGGGCTGTTCGGACACATGACTGGTGCCCGGGGCCTCCATCAAACCACCGCAATACGTACAACGGCGTCCGGTTCCTACACGTCCGCAATTAGAGCAATACATCAGGGCTTGACCACACTGGTCGCAATAGAAGGACTGCTCCTCTATTTCTTCTTTACAATTTGGACATATTATCATAACTCATCCTTTATATCTTCTGGCAGTATCATCTGATAGGTTTCCTGAGTCACCTCACTCTGAGGCATTGCACTCACACGAACAGACAACTGCTGGATTGTTTCATCAAGCATATTACGCATCTCACGGGCATTTCCGAAGGAATTGCTCTTGCTGACCACCTTACGGCAAATCAAATCCATCAACTTGAACTCAGCAGCAGGCGACAAGGTATAGTTGTCCTTTGACGCCATCTTCTTGAAGATTGCCAGGAGTTCATCCTCGTTATAGTCCTCGATATGCATCTTGTGGGTGAAGCGGCTGGCGAGTCCGGGGTTGACATTCATAAAGTCTTCCATCTCCTTCTGGTAACCTGCTGCTATCACTACAAATTTACCACGATCATCCTCCATGCGCTTCATCAGCGTGTCGATGGCTTCCTTACCATATTGGTCGTTCTCCGACGAGAGAGTGTATGCCTCGTCGATAAACAGAATGCCACCCATCGCCTTGTCACACATATTGTTGACAATCTTCGGTGTCTCACCCATATACTTACCAACCAAAGTGGCACGACTGGCCTCAATGACACGACTGGTAGGCAGAATCTCCATACTCTGAAGCACCTCACCCATCTTACGGGCTATCGATGTCTTACCCGTGCCTGGGTTACCTGTCAGGATGAAGTTCATGGCCATCTGCTGTACCTTACCAGCACCCATAGCAGCACGCTGCTTCATGAACATGCTCTGGACGGCAAGACGACGAATCATATTCTTGACAGAACGCATTCCGATGAACTCGTCGAGTTCGTTGAGTACCTCGTCCAACGGACGTGCCTTCTCGCTCTGCTGTACGGCAAGGTCGGCCTCGGTGATACGATACATATCCTCGTCCTTGAAGTTCGGATTGTTGACTTCTGCCATCAGGCGCTGACTCTGTTTCTCGACTGCAGCATCGAAGATGCGGCGAGCCTCACGGGCATTGCCGAAGTTCTTGTCACGACGCAGATACAATTGTTCGAACTGACGGTGGACAGCCTGACGGGTAGCATCGTCAACGGTGAAGTTCTTACCCTTGGCAAGATTGACAAATATCTCAGTCAGCTCGTCGGGTGTATAATCGTCGAAATGAATCGTCTGCGTGAAACGGCTCTTCAATCCTGGGTTGGTATCAATGAAGTCGTGCATCTGATCAGTATAACCTGCCACGATACAGATGAACTTTCCTCGGTCATCCTCCAAGCGTTTCAGCAGTGTGTCGATAGCTTCTCCGCCGAAGGAATCGTTGTCGCCTGACTTCAGGGTGTAGGCCTCGTCGATGAACAGGACACCACCCATAGCAGAGTCAATCAGCTGATTGGTCTTAATAGCTGTCTGACCGGAATAGCCCGATACCAGTTTGCTACGATCAGCCTCAACCAACTGACCTCGTGAAAGGATGCCTAACGTGCGGAACACATCAGCCATGATACGGGCAACAGTGGTCTTACCTGTTCCCGGATTACCCGTAAAGACGTAGTGCTTGCCCTGGAACGTATTGGTTTCTCCACGACGTATCTGCAAGTTGAGGAAAGCAGCCAAGTTGGAAATCTCCTGCTTGACAGCTGCCAGTCCCACCATACCGTTGAGCTTCTTCAGACACTCGGTATAATCGACTGCCTTTGGAGCCTCGTATGGGATATCCTCCTGCGTAATCGTCATCAGTTCCTCGTCCGTCTTGGTGGACATATCCCCCTTCTGCAGACGCTCTGCCTGCTTTGCCGTAATCTTGTCGAACAACTGGCGCATGGTACGTCCGTTGGCGAAGTCCTTGTCGCGGGCATCATACAACTCAGTAATCATCTTGCGAGCCAGTTCTTCAGCATCTGGGGCAAAGACATATTTCTTCGACTTCGCAAAGACCTGCATAATCTGATACAGTTCTTCAGGATTGTAATCGTCGATATTCAGGAAATAACTGAAACGGCTGCGCACACCAGGGTTGATGCGGAACAAATTCTCCATCTCCGTTCGGTAACCGGCAGCAATAACTACAAATTTGCCTCGGTCGTCCTCCATACGTTTCATCAACTGCTCCAATGCCTGGGCTCCCTGATTGTCACGGTCACCGCCCTGACTGACTGGTGCCAATGTGTAGGCCTCATCGACAAAGAGGATTCCTCCCATTGCCTTGTCGCACAAGCGATCTACCACCTTTGGCGTCTCACCCTGATATGGGCTGACCATCTTGGCACGGTCACACTCTACCACATGTCCGCTGTCGAGATATCCGATAGCCTCCAATATCTCGCCCAACTTACGGGCAATCGTCGTTTTACCTGTACCTGGGTTACCCGTCAGTACGATATGGATGCCAGCCTTCTGCTGTTCACCCAAACCACGCTGGGCGCGCTGTACGCTGTTCTGTACGCTGTAGGCAATCTCGCGGACAGCTTTCTTCACCTGATCCATACCGATGTACTGGTCGAGATCGCTCAGGATATCATCAAGCGTACGCTCTTCAGGAACATAGCCCCGGATATCACCCTCCTCTATCATCGTAGCATCAGCACCACGACTGATGAACGAGGTAAAGATGTCCTCAGCAGTCTTCACTGCCAGATGACGATAGCCGAAGGTGTCGTCCTTGATTTTCACCTGATACTGGAAGTAACGCAACAGCTTGCGCTCCGCATCTGGCGAGAAGTCGTTGATGCCG
>JAEEGK010019463.1_pt1 | contig 14558 bp, 9 predicted proteins | sample 8958771 | NCBI WGS metagenome assembly JAEEGK01 (sample SAMN16246547, study PRJNA631951) | gut metagenome | biome: gut microbiome; feature: rumen; material: SC-attached | host: Bos | place: Iran: Karaj | collected 2018-10
AGATTTACTATATTATTGCCTATCAGCACTGTGCTGAGCAGTTTTGAACCTTTTTCGAGGATGCGAAGGACTCTGGCGGCCTTCTTATTGCCGTCGTCAGCAAGGCTCCTTATGCGTGCTTTGTTGCACGATACAAAAGCCGTCTCCGCCGATGAGAAAAAACCTGATAAGAATATTAGAATTATAAGTGTAACAATTTCTATGGGGCCCGGACTGTCCATATAAAGTAAAAAATTTCCCTCCTATTACCGGTCACAGATTCTACGGACGGCAAATTATGTAAAAAACGCCGTTTTTGTCCGTATTTAGTAATTGATATTACAGAAAGTGCCGGTTTTTGTCAAATTATGGGGATCCGGGAACGGGGGGATGATTCCTCAATTCACACGCTCACCGCCAAAGTGAACGCTTTTTTCGTTTATGACGTTGTAGTATACTTGATTCATGGAAAAGGAAAAACTGAGGGAATACTTTCAGAACAATATATACGGAATATGGAGAAGCGGCGAGGATATCTCCTACGAGCTTCTGGGTCCGGATACGGATACAGGTGAAAAGCCCGAAGGCTTCGCGGCATTTCTTAAAGTTACCGGAGGCGAGGTTATAAGGATCACCGTTTCAAAGGACGGCCGTGCGTCTTCTTTTGACATCCACGCATATCTTCCGGATGAAAAGGATAAAACGTCCGATGGACCGGCACCCTTCATAATATGCATGCATCCGATCCCGGCAGCGGACCTTGCCCTTAAAAAAGGCTATGCACTCCTCGTTATGACTTCTTCCGAGATTGCAACGGACGACACTGCGCATAAAGGAGCATTCTACGATCTCTATCCCTACGGTGAAGATCCCTGTGAGCAGACCGGTGTTCTCATGGCCTGGGCCTGGGGAGCATCCAAGGTGCTCGATGCCGTATATGCGGGACTCGGAAATGACCTTTCACTAAATCCGGATCTTTCACTGGTCACGGGAGTATCCAGATGGGGAAAAGCAACAGCGGTATGCGGTGCATTTGATGACAGGTTCAAAATGTCGGTCCCTGCATGCTCCGGTGCGGGAGGCCTTGCACTGTTTGATTTCGTATCCGAAGGAAAGACATATGATATGACACATGTCGGAGGACCCGCGGATTACACCTACGGAAAGAATGAACCACTCGACTGCCTGCAATCAGATGCCGAAAGAGGCTGGTTTAATGACAGCTTCCTTAAATACAAAAAGCCTGAGGATATTCCGGTAAGCCAGTCGATGCTTCCCGTACTCGCAGTATCCGATACGCGCTACTGTTTCATCATCGCTGCCTGCATGGGCGAGGACTGGGTTAACGCCCCCGCAATGTGGGAATGCTACAAACAGGCGGACAGTTTGCTGAAACCGGAAAATCTTGATTCACATCTTACGGTCCATTTTCATAAAGAAGGACATGCCGTTATTGACGAGGATATGGAACTCATCACTGACCTGTTCGATCATATAGCCTTCGGAAAGCCGCTTCATGTACCGTTTGAATCGCTTAAGACTACAGTCTTTGAATAAACAAAGAACGCAGGGAAATTCCCTGCGTTCTTTTCTTTAATTCTGTTATGAATTGCTTACCGCAATAAATTTCTCAAGGGTCTCCTTTGCCTTTCCGGAATCAATAAGCTCAGCTGCAAGCTTTACACCGTCCTCAAATGTCTCAGCCTTTCCGTCAATGTAGAGTGCTGCACCTGCATTCAACAGTACGGCATTTCTCTTGGGTCCCTTTGCTCCTGCGAGAAGATCTCTTGTGATCTGTGCATTCTCTGCGGGAGTTCCGCCCTTAAGATCATCCTTGCTGCAGGTCTCGAATCCGAAATCTTCGGGAGTGATGGTCCTGGTCTTGTACCATCCGTCCTTGATCTCGCAGATCTTGGTAGGTGCGGAAAGTGAGATCTCATCAAGCTTGTCCATTCCGTAGACGACCATTCCGCGCTTAACACCGAGGCTTACGAGAACCTGTGCGAGAGGCTCTACAAGGTATTCGTCATATACACCGAGAAGCTGCTCTGTGGGTGATGCGGGGTTGGTAAGAGGTCCGAGTATATTGAACACGGTCCTGAATCCGAGTTCCTTTCTGATGGGTCCTACATACTTCATAGAGGTGTGATACTTCTGTGCAAAGAAGAAACACATTCCGACTTCATTAAGAAGCTTTAAGCACATCTCGGGGCTCTGGTCGATATTTACTCCGAGTGCTTCAAGGCAGTCAGCGGTTCCGCAGAGGGAAGAGGCTGCGCGGTTTCCGTGCTTAGCAACCTTTACACCGCCTGCAGCGGCAACCAGTGCGGATGTGGTGGAAATGTTGAAGCTTCCCGCATTGTCTCCGCCCGTTCCGACGATTTCAAGAACATCCATGCCTGTATCAACCTTCGTTGCATGGTCTCTCATTGCTGCGGCACAGCCTGCGATCTCATCTGTGGTCTCAGCCTTTGCACTCTTGGTGGAAAGTGCCGAAAGAAAAGCCGCATTCTGAGTGGGAGTGGTCTCACCGCTCATTATCTCATTCATTACGGAGTAAGCCTCATCATAAGTAAGGTCTTCCTTGTTTACGATCTTTACGATTGCTTCCTTGATCATCTTTGTTCTCCTTTTCCTGAGGAACGTTTCTGACGGGAATAAAAAAAGCCCCGACAGAAAAATAATGGTTTTCTGTCAAGGGCGAATTATCAATCCGCGGTGCCACCTTGATTCACGGATACGACTCCGTGCACTTGCGAGATACCTTCATATCTCCGACAATTAACGTATGCCTCACGTCACGAATACTCGAGCTTACTCTTTCCTCATGCCCTCAGCGGCCCATATAAGGATCTCTCCACGCATTCCTCATATCATCCGGCTTACACCGTCCCGGACTCGCTTGGATCTCTCCGACGATAAAATGCTTTTTCTTCCGCTTCACAGGTTTTAAATTATCTGGATTTTAAACCCAATAAACCTTCGTGTCAAGGGCGAAAGCCACGTTTCACCCTTCACATGTCATTTTATGAATTCTTTAAAAAACGCACACTCATCATCATTGCATTTTGCGGCTTCCTCAAGGCGGATATTGCAATGGAACACGTGATGAAGAGGATTCTTTTCATTTCCGTAGTATCTGTAACAGAACGGAACATTATTCTCATTCAGCGCATCGGTCATATACTTTGCCTGGTTCTTAAGGAAATCACCGGGACAGGTCATCACAAATGCGGGAGGGAATTTGGATGTGACGAATTTTACACCGTTAACAAATTCCATCTCCTTTTTGGTGCCGCCTTTTTCAAGAAGATCCCCGATAAGAGCTTTCGCATTGGGATCCGGATCCATATCCTTTCCAAGATCATACTTTCCGCAGTTTAACGCTACTGCATTCAGATGAGTTCCCTTGGGGAGCGTAAGCTTTGCATCGGGATACATGGCTTTGAATGCTTTACGGCATGAAGGATTGCTCACCATATCGGCAAATACGGTAAGAAGATGTGCACCTGCGGAATCACCTACGGCAAAGATATTATCCGTATCAAATCCGAACATCGGTCCGTTGGAAAAGATGAACCTGAATGCAAGACATATGTCTTCGAGCGGAGCGGGATATTTATATTCGGGAGCAAGACGGTAGGACATGTTCACAACGGCAAATCCGTGCTGAGCAAGACTCATTCCGTAGAACTGATAAACATCCTTATCACCGTACACCCAGGCACCGCCGTGGATGATGACGATAACCGGAAGCTTGCCGGCAGCCTCCTTGGGACGGTAGACATCGAGAAGATTCCACTCCGGATGGGGACCGTAGGGGATATTGTCCTGTCTGATAACATCCGCGGGTGTATTAAGTCCCGCATCTCTTACTCTGTCGGCTTCTCCGAAATTCTTCCTGATAATATCACTGTATTCGGACATATTTACTCTCCTGTTTACTTAAGATTCTCCCCACGGATATTTATCCAAGAACCTTATCGTAAAGTTCGAGTCCAAAGCTTGTAAGCTCCGGTTCATGAGGTATCATCCTGAAGGTACGCTGACCGTCCTCAAGGTGTTCCGCACTTAGGAATACCACGCTTTTATCATCCTTGGTATCTTCATACATCTGCTGCGCAAAAGAAAGAAGGTGGGTTACCGTATATACCTTTACTCCGGCTTCCTTAAGTGCCTTTGCAATACCGTATGCGATGGCGGATCCGTCTTTTTCCGTGGTGGTCGCAAACGATTCGTTCAAAAGAACCAGCGATCCCTTTCCGAGTCCGGAAACTATCCTGTCCATCCTGCGGAGCTCTTCATCAAGCCTTCCGCTGTTCATCGCACTGTCTTCCCTTCTCGTGAAGTGAGTGTAAATGGAAGTGCGTATGGAACTTCTGAAGCTCTTGGCAGCGACCATGAGTCCGCTCTGCATCATTATCTGTGCGACTCCGAGACTTCGCAGGAATGTCGATTTGCCGCCCTGGTTTGCACCCGTGATGACAACAAGCTGTTTATCGTCAAGCCTTCCCGTATTGCCTATGGTATTCCCTCTCATCTCAAGGGAAAGGATAACTTCCCTAAGATCATCATAACGGAGAAGATCCGCACCATCGATCTCCGGATAACACTGGGCGATATTATATTTGGCCAGCTGCATCCTGATATTCACTGCACCGAGATAAAATCCAATCTGGAAATGAAGCTGGTCGAAGAACGAACCGAATTCGGAAACAATGTCGGTGCAGTATGAATAAACATATGACACAACCGCAAACTCCAGTTTCTCCGCATCATCCTTCAGAGCCTGATCGTTACGGAGTGAAATGACTCCGGGCGATAATGACGTGATCCTGTCGAGCATTTTATTTCCGACGCCGTACTGCCTGTCATATTCTACAGCCTTCGAACGGAGCGAATCGATCCTGAAATCACCGACTTTAAGACCGTTGCTGAGTCCGCATTCCAGGCGCATTACAGGGATCCTGACAAGGTATTCGTTCCTCTTTCTTTCCTTTTCGTATATGTCGGAAAAGAAAGACATGCTGTCCAGAACGATATAAAGATTTGTTCTCCTTTCATCGGAGAATTCCTTTTCAAGTCGGTTGTACAGACCGGTAAAGCCTTCGGACTCAAATCCGGCGGCGTTCATCTTAACGGCTTCCCTGACATCCCTCATTCCGTCTACAAGGATCTTGAGAACCTTGATGTCCGTGATGAGTTTGCCTTTGGTTCCGACTTCGCCGGCACCGTTATTCTTTCTGCCCAGCCTGTCCCACTCATCAAGCACATTTTTCGAAATGCGGTACAGATCCTTTACCATACCCTGCTTTACAATGCAGTCCTTGAGTATATCCTGTCTGTACTTGATCTCGTCCGCGGTCTTGAGGGGGACAGCCATGACTCTCTTTACGGCCTGCCCGAGATAGGGATCTCCGTCATCGAAGGCGGTGCCCGCTTTGTTTCTGACGGTATTGCCGGATTCGGCTGCTTTAAAAAGTGAATTGAGTCCAAGATCCTTGGTAATGGAGAGCCAGTCCTTATAAGGACTCGCAGAACCCCATTCCCTGTCGCGGTATAAAAGGTTCAGGTTCATGAAAATCTCTCCTTTAACTGATCGTAGGTAAGTCTGTATTTGACTACCAGTCTGTTGACGGTGTTTACTTCAACGGGCATGCTGCGGATGATCTCAAATGTCTGGGTATTGTTTTCATCAACATCCGCGATAAGGCTCACAATCCCTTCACCGGCTTCGGTAAGTTCCCCGAGATGAGTTACATATATGCCCTTGCATTTTTTGGATACAAGCTTTTTGAGAACTCTCTGTCCCATCTGTACCGCATCAAAATTAGCCGCCGTCGTAAAGAGCTCATTGATAACCACAAAAGCTCCGTCCTTGCTGTCATCCATGATCGGCTTAAGACGCTCGAGTTCATCCATGAGTTTTCCGCGACCAGAATCCGCACTTTCCTCCACGGAGAAATGTGTGCACAGATCTGTAAAGTAAGGAACGCATGCCTTTGATGCGGGAACGGATAATCCCATCTTGGAAAACCAAATGAGCTGTCCGAGGCTTCTTCCGTAGGTTGTCTTGCCGCCTTGATTGGGACCCGTGAGAATAAAGAAAGACTCATCGGCCGAAAGAGAAAGAGGATTGGAAACAACCTTCTTTCCGACCTCCGCATTCGTCAGTGCAAGCGCAAGATCGTATAAGTTTTCGGCCGAAAGCTTATCCTCAGAAGCTTCGGGCATTGTCATATCAAAACCCTGTCTCTTTACGTTTCTTTCAAAAGCGGCAAAGGCAAGATAATAGACCATCTCTGTTTCAACAGCGGCAAGTTCCGCATTCTCAACGGTCGGATATTCCTTGCAGAAATCTTCAAGTTTCCTGAAGAAGTCTTTATTCTTCCTGGTAAACAGTCTTACGATCTCAGCTTCCAGATCCGAGTAATATTCCGTATCGGTAAACGGATTGTCAAACGCCACCTTCTGATCCGGGAAAAGTCCGGTGAGGAATTTCTCATACTCGGCATTTGTTTTTCCGTTGGAAAGCGTGAAGTGTCCTCTGTCATATGTAAGAACGACATGGAAATCACAGAGCTCATTCCAGAGCCCGGTTACTTCTTTACTGAGTTTTTGGAAATACGGAGATGAAATATAAGCGGAAAGGAATGATGAAAAAGCCTTAAGCCCTTCGGAACTCAGCTGTGCTTTTTTCAGTTCCGCATCAAGTTCTTCGATCGAAGAAACATAGGTATAGATGACCCTCAGATACCATACTTTCTTCTGGACCAGCTCGTATGCATTATCTATCTTGGAAGCATAATCGATACGTGCCTTTATGAAAGAATGATATTTAAACAGGGCGGAATAAACCCGATCTTTAATAACGTCTTCGTAGATGGCTCTCCTGTATTCTTCATCCTCCCTGCAGGAAGGAAAAGAAGCATAAAGAGATCTCACATCTTCATCCCATCCGTCACAGACCCTGTCAAGGACCTGATCGAGATTAAGATCGGTAAATACGGATTCCGGTACTGAGATACCGTTTTCCGAAATGCCGTTTTTTGACAACAGACTGAGTGCCATGGCAATTACCTCTAAGCGTTGGAATACTGTGCAGTGTAAAGATCGTAATAGAAACCTTTGGAAGCGAGCAGCGATTCGTGGTTACCCGTTTCGATCACGTGTCCGTCCTTCATGACAAGGATCAGATCCGCTTCCTTGATGGTAGATAATCTATGGGCTACGATGAAGCTCGTACGTCCCTTCATAAGCTTTGCAAATGCACTCTGGATCTTGAGTTCGGTTCTCGTATCGATCGAGCTGGTTGCTTCATCCAGAATGAGCATCGGAGGAAGTGCGAGCATTACCCTCGATATGCACAGAAGCTGTTTCTGTCCCTGGGATAAGCCTTCGCCGTCCTCTCCTATCACTGTGGAATAACCGTTTTCAAGTCTCTTTATAAATCCGTGTGCATGTGATGCCTTTGCGGCTTCAATGACCTCTTCGTCACTTGCATCGGGTTTACCCATCCGGATGTTGTCCATAATGGTTCCGGACTTGAGCCAGGTCTCCTGAAGAACCATTCCGTAACAGTTGCGAAGATCCTTCCTCGAGATCTCCCTGATATCCCTTCCGTCAATGCTTATACTTCCTTTTAAGGGTTCATAGAATCTCATAAGGAGATTTATGATCGTTGTCTTTCCGCATCCGGTGGGGCCTACTATGGCGATCCTCTGACCACCCGAGACACTCACGTTAAGGCCTTCGATAAGAGGTCTGTCGGGTACATAACTGAAATCAACATTATTTATTTCAACATTACCGCTTACGCTGTCCTTTGAAACGGGTTCGGCCGCTTCGGCGATAACGCTCTCTTCGTCTATAAGTTCGAATATCCTTCCCGCACATACAAGTGCATTCTGGAATTCCGTAACAACGCCGGAGATCTCATTAAAGGGCTTGGTGTACTGACTTGTGTATCCGAGGAATGCGGTAAGACCTCCGACAGAGATACCGCCGCCGATCGAATAGATCGCACCGCCGACTCCGACAAGTGCATAGACACAGGAGTTGACGAATCTGGTGGAAGGATTTGTAAGGCTGGAAATAAAGATAGCCTTGAGTGAAGCGTTGCAGAGAGCTTCGTCCGCTTTTTCAAACTGCTCAATAGCTTCATCTTCATAAGAAAAAACCCTGACCGTCTTCTGCGATGAGATCATCTCTTCGGATAATTCCGTAAGAACGCCTCTTGCTTCCGACTGGGCTTTGAACATGGAATGCGATCTTGTCGCAATGAATCTGGCAACAACAAGTGATAAAGGAGTGATGAGCACTACAAGGAGTGCGATCAGTGGATTGAGTCTTACCATGAAGATAAGTGTTCCGATGATCGTCATAAGACCCGTGAAAAGCTGTGTAAAGCCCATCAGAAGGCCGTCTGCGAATGTATCCGCATCCGATATCATACGGCTGAGGATATCGCCGGTCCTGTGCGAATCAAGATAGCTTATCGAAAGCTCCTGTATCTTCTTCATCGCATCATTTCTTATATCGCTTACCACATTATATGTTATGTGGTTTCCGAGCCTGCTCATCAGATACTGGAAGAATGCGGAAATAAGTGCCGCAGCACCTACCTTGCCCGCAGCAACGAGCACCGCTTCCATATCGATATTTCCGGTTCCGGGGGTAAGAAGGTCGACCGCCCTTCCGGTAAGTACGGGTATATAAAGTGAAAATGCAACAGAAAGAGCGGCAAAAATGAGCACAAAGATTCCCGCAGGAATATATCTTCCGATATATTCGAAGAGTCTCTTCATGATCTTTTTGCCGCTTTTATTCTTCATAGAGATTCTTACGCGGAGGCATATTTTTCAGGTCCTGCTCCGCAGAAAATTTAAAGTGTGGGAATATCGTCCTGTGATACAACACGGATCCCGGCCTTGGTAAGGGCGGCCTGAGCCGATTTATGATCGTTCACACGGAATACCATGTAAGCCTTGTTTCCGGAATTCTCTGCGGAAAGTGCATACATATATTCGAGGTTGATCTTTTCATCCGAAAAGACCTTGAGGATCATGCTTAAGCCTCCGGGAATATCGGGAATCTCAGCAACAACAACGCTGGTAAGCTTGTTTATGTAATTGGAATCCTTGAGAACGGTGGTTGCCTCGTATACATCGTCAACAATGATACGGACGATGCCGAAGCCTTCGGTCTCTGCGAGGGAAATACCTCTCATATTGATGCCGCGCTCTGCGAGAACTTCGGTCATCTCACACATTTTGCCGGGCTTGTTCTCCAAAAAGATCGAGATCTGTTTAACGCTCATATCTACACCTCCTTATCAGATTTTTCTCTTATCGATGACACGTACTGCTTTGCCTTCGCTTCTTGCGATGGTCTGGGGAGCAACAAGTGTGACCTTAGCCTTGATTCCGAGCATGTTTACGAGACCCTGCATAAGCTCGTTCTGTGCCTTGGTGATATCGGAAACGTTATCGGTGAACATTTCGGGAGTCATCTCTACCTGGATATCGAAGGTGTCGGTGTTGTTGACACGGTCAACGATGATCTGGTAGTTAGCCTGATAGCCATGCTCAAGAAGAACGGTTTCGATCTGTGAAGGGAATACATTTACGCCGCGGATGATGAGCATATCGTCACTTCTTCCCATGGGCTTCGCCATTCTGATGAATGTTCTTCCGCAGCTGCACTTCTCTTTATTGAGCTGGCAGATGTCTTTGGTACGGTATCTCATCATGGGGAATGCCTTCTTATCGATGGCGGTGAAAACAAGTTCGCCCTGAGATCCGTCGGGAAGCACTTCGAGAGTATCGGGATCGATGATCTCTGCGATAAAGTGATCCTCGTTGATATGCATTCCGTGCTGCTCACTGCACTCATATGCAACTCCGGGACCCGAAAGCTCGGTGAGTCCGTAGATATCATATGCCTTGATTCCGAGAGTGGCTTCGATGTTCTTTCTCATCTCCTCGCTCCATGCCTCGGCTCCGAATATACCTGCCTTAAGAGGAATCTCATCTGCGGTAAGTCCCATCTCCTTCATTGATTCGCCTAAGTATGCGGCATAAGAAGGTGTGCAGCAGATAATGGTAGCGTTAAGATCCTGGATGAACATGATCTGACGCTCAGTGTTACCCGATGACATGGGAACGGTCATGCATCCTACCTTCTGGCTTCCGCCGTGAAGTCCGAGACCTCCGGTGAAAAGTCCGTAGCCGTATGAAACCTGGACAACATCTTCCTTGCTTCCGCCGGCTGCAACAATAGCTCTTGCACAGCACTCTTCCCACATATCAAGATCGCCCTGGGAATAATATGCGATTACTCTCTTTCCGGTGGTTCCGGAAGTTGAATGGATCCTTACAACCTCATCCTTGGGAACGCCGAGGAGTCCGTCGGGATATGTCTCCCTGAGATCGGCCTTGGACATAAAGGGAAGCTTGTGGAGGTCATCGATGGACTTAATGTCATCGGGAGTGACTCCTGCCTTCTCCATCTTCTTGCGGTAGTAAGGAACATTGTCCCATACATGCTTTACCTGTTCGACCAGCTTTTCGTTCTGGATCTTAGTGATCTCTTCTCTTGAAGCACATTCTGCTTCTTTCTGATAATACCTTTCCACTGTTTTTCTCCTGATGGTGAACAAGGGGACGGTTCCTCCGTTCACGTTTTTGATTTTTTAAGTGAACGGAGGAACCGTCCCCCAGTTCACTTTACGCATAGTTCTTACGCGTTCTTGCCGAGCTCAAATGCTTTCTTGTTCATCTCAAGGAACTTGGCGGGAACGATTGCTTCCATTGCCTTCATCCAAGCTTCCTCGGGTATATCAAAGTAATGTGAAAGACGGCCCATCAATACGATGTTAACGGCTTTGGAAGAACCTGCTTCCTCAGCAAGTGCAAGGCAGTCAAGTGCATCTACCTTTGCGCCCGCAGCCTTCATCTTTTCGACAAGCTCAGTGGGATACTCCATAGCACCTGTGATAACGGGCATGGGATCGATCTGCTGGATATTGGTTACGATCTGTCCGTCCTTCTTAAGATAAGGGAGCCATCTTGCAGCCTCAAGAAGTTCAAAGGAAACAATGACATCAGCCTCGCCCTTGTCGATAACGGGAGAATAAACATGCTCGCCGTATCTTACGTAAGTGACAACGCTTCCGCCTCTCTGGCTCATTCCGTGTACTTCGGAAACCTTTACATCATATCCTTCATCGAGTAAGAGACGTCCGAGCAGTTTACTGGCAAGAAGCGAACCCTGTCCGCCGACTCCTACGATCATTACATTCTTTGTACTCATATCAATCCTCCTTCTGGCAGGACTCAAATGCTCCTACCGGGCAAAGCTGCTCACAGATACCGCAACCTACGCAAAGGGTGTTGTCGATATGTGCTTTGCCGTCTTTCATGGAAATTGCGGGACATCCTATCTTCATACAGGACTTGCATCCGACACACTTGTCTCTGTTTACGCGAAGAGGAGGATTGTGCTTTACATTCTTTAAAAGTGCGCAGGGTCTTCTTGAGATGATGACTGAAGGAGCCTTTACAGCAAGCTCTTCCTTGATCGCTTCATCACATGCCTTGAGATCGTAAGGATCGACTACGCGTACTCGCTCGAATCCCATTGAGCGGCAGAGTGCTTCGAGGTCGATCTTTCCTGCGGGATCACCCTTGATGTTGAGTCCGGTCGTAGGATTCTGCTGGTGTCCGGTCATACCGGTGATGGAATTGTCGAGGATGATGACGGTCGAATCCGACTGGTTGTATGCGATGTTCGCAAGACCTGTCATGCCGGAATGCATGAAAGTCGAGTCGCCGATGACCGCAACGGTCTTTCCTTCGTTCTCACCGCCGCCTGCCTTGTTGAAGCCGTGGATCGCACTTACGGAAGCACCCATGCAGAGGGTCATATCCATTGCAGAAAGGGGAGCTACCGCACCGAGGGTGTAGCATCCGATATCACCGAGTACGGTGCACTTATTCTTGCTGAGCGTATAGAACAGGCCTCTGTGAGGGCATCCCGCACACATTACGGGAGGTCTCATGGGGATCTGATCGTTTACGGAAGAAACATCCTCATCACTGTACTCTTCTCCGGTAACGATGGGAGAAAGATACTTCTTGAGAAGGTTCTGTGAGAATTCTCCGCAGATGGGAAGGACATCCTTGCCGTATACGGTAAGTCCGAGAGCCCTGCAGTGTGTCTCAATGATGGGATCGAGCTCCTCGGCTACGATAAGGGTATCAACCTTTGCGGCGAAATCCTTGATAAGGTTAACGGGAAGGGGATTTACCATTCCGAGTTTGAGAACGGATACGGTATTTCCGAATGCTTCCCTTACATACTGATATGTGGTGGAGCAGGTGATGATTCCGACATGCTTTCCGGTTGCCGAAGCATCCCTCATCTCAACCCTGTTAAAGGAAGCCGTCTCTGCAAGTTCACGGAGCTTTGCCGTTCTTTCCTCTACAAAAGGGTGTCTCTTGATCGCATTTCCGGGCATCATGACATTCTTGGGAATGTTCTTCTCGTAAGGCTTTCTTGCGATCTGTGCCCTGTCGGAAGTCTCGACAACGGACTGTGAGTGTGCGACACGTGTGCACATCTTTACGATGACGGGAGTGTCGTACTCTTCTGAAAGATCATATGCAAGCTTTACAAAAGAAAGAGTCTCTCCGGAATCCGAAGGCTCGAGCATGGGAACCTTGGATGCGATCGCATGATGTCTCGAATCCTGCTCGTTCTGTGATGAATGCATTCCCGCATCATCTGCAACGCAGATAACGATACCACCGTTTACACCCGTGTATGACATGGTATAAAGAGGGTCTGCGGCAACGTTAAGTCCAACGTGCTTCATTCCGCAATAGCTTCTGACACCGGCAAGTGATGCACCGAATGCAGCCTCCATTGCAACCTTCTCATTGGGCGCCCATTCGCAGTAGATCTCGTCGTACTTTACCGCCTCTTCGGTAACCTCGGTACTGGGCGTTCCGGGATAACTGGAAACAAAAGAACAGCCCGCTTCGTACAGACCGCGCGCAAATGCTTTGTTTCCGAGCATTAACTCCTTCATTTATATTTCCTCCTACACTTTATTTGCCTGTTCACAAATAATATTTATATTATAGATCTCATCCGGGATTTAGTTCTTCCTCTCGAACTGAGAATAATATATTTCTTCATATACTTCGCAGCTTTTAAGAAGCTCTTCGTGAGTTCCTATACCCGCTGCCTTTCCGTCATCCAGAACGATTATCATATCCGCGTTCATAACGGAAGAAGCACGCTGCGAAACGATGAACACAGTCGAATCCTCTATCTTTGCTATCTCTTCACGGATATTCTTCTCCGTAAGGAAATCAAGTGCCGATGTCGAATCGTCGAGTATCAGTATCTCGGGCTTTCTCACAAGTGCCCTTGCGATAGTAAGCCTCTGTCTCTGTCCTCCCGAGAAATTCTTTCCGTTCTGTAGAACCTCCGCATCAAGTCCGCCCTTTTCCGAAACGAAATCAAAAGCCTGTGCCTTCTTAAGTGCATCCGTCATCTCTTCGTCGGTGGCGCTTCCGTTTCCTATCTGCATATTGCTGCGGACCGTACCCTTGAAAAGAACCGCCTTCTGAGGCACGACCCCGATCCTTTCGCGAAGGCTTACCTTATCGGCATCCTTTACGTCTTCACCAAACACCGAAACGCTTCCTTCGGTCGCCTCGTACATTCCGGGTATCAGATTTATCAGCGAGCTCTTACCCGAGCCCGTACCTCCGATGACTCCTACAGTCTGTCCTTTCTTTACCGAAAAGGAAATACCGGATATCGCAGGTTCGGAACCTTTCGAATACTGCAGGGATACATTTTTAAATGTGACAATGTCCCCGCCTTTGGAGTCATGAATATTTCCGGTCTTATCCGAAGAGTATTTGCCATCGGCACCGGTTTCTGCTTCGGATGCATCTTCTGCAGATAACTTTGCTCTGCTTCCGCCATCAAGCACTGCCGCAACTCTCTGCGAAGAAGCAAGTGACTTGGTAATCGTTACGATAAGATTGGTGAGCTTTAAAAGTTCTACCAGGATCTGGCTCATGTAGTTAAGGATTGCAACAGCCTGGCCCTGTGTTATCACACCGATATTTACTCTTATCGCTCCCTTATAGATCAGGAACATCACCGCCGCATTTACAACAATGAATGTTACGGGATTGGTAAGTGCTGTAAAATTCGATGCGCTTATCTGCTTTTTCTTCAGTGCGGCATTCTTTTCGTTAAATGACTTCTGCTCATCATCCTGAAGGTTAAATGCACGGATGACCCTTACGCCGGTAAGATTCTCCCTCGACGAGAGCATTACCGCATCAAGGAGCTTTTGAACCTTGGAAAACATCGGTATGCTAAAGCGTGTGATCCCGATGACGATCACCGCGAGTACCGGCACTGCCACGCAGAAGATAAGGGCACTCGGCACATCTATGGTAAACGCCATAATCATTGCGCCGAAAACAATGATGGGGCTTCTGAGCAGAAGCCTTAACGTCATGTTGACTCCTGTCTGTACCTGATTGATA
>JAEEGK010019464.1_pt1 | contig 14557 bp, 13 predicted proteins | sample 8958771 | NCBI WGS metagenome assembly JAEEGK01 (sample SAMN16246547, study PRJNA631951) | gut metagenome | biome: gut microbiome; feature: rumen; material: SC-attached | host: Bos | place: Iran: Karaj | collected 2018-10
CAAGTTTGAGGTCGGTGTTGGTCTTTCCGGACAGGTTTGCGATCTTTTTCTCCTTCAGTTCTCCGATCCTTTTCTCAATATCTTGAATTTCTTCCGAAACAGAGCCCGTTGGACTTGATAAAAAGTCAGGTATTGTGATAAAATCAATATTTGAAATGTCTTTTTTTCTGGTGGTGTTTGCTTTTAGTTCTCTGGCCCAGAAAGCATCGAGCTGCGCCTTGCGGTTACGGTTGTATTTGGATGAGGAGAAATTCACCAGAAAGACCAGTATCAATGTAATTGCCAAAAAAACAGGTATCATTTGAGTACCTCGTACATGAAAGGATTTGTAATGAATAGAAAAAATAAAAGACTGTTTGCGGGGATCATTGTGGCGATCCTGGTAGTATCAATGCTTCTGCCCATGCTTTTATCGATTTAAAGTTTAGTTTTTCACGGAGAGTTTGTCAAGAGTGAACAAAGGTAAAATGCCCGAGAATGCCTTAAAAAGAAGCATTCTGAAAGGGCTTTCTGAATACAACGGAAGATCGGGAGCGAAGATCGGTGCGGATGCGGGCTTTTACGAAAACTGCGGAAAAAGCTTTATGATGAGTACTGCCGCGCTTTTTGGAAATGACGACGGAAACGGGGAACTGAGTGTGATCAGGGCCGTGAATTCCATGGCCGCCGCCGGCGGAAAAGCGCTTGCGGCGTCGCTTTCTTTGGCTGTTCCACCGGAGGAAGGTGAAAGCTTTGCAAAGAAGGTGATGGGAGAAGCAGTTCGCGGCTGTAAAAAATGCGGCATTGAACTGATCTCAGGCAACAGCCTTGTGGGAGACTGTGCTTTTGCTTCTGTGGCGGTTACCGGGGAAAAGGTTTTTGAACTCAGATTGCCGGAAAAGGACCGGAACCGGATACTGATAATGACAGGATATGCCGGAAATGCGGGAGCTGCTATGCTTGCCCGTAAAAAGTACGACGCCCTGGCCGAAAGGCTGACGGGTGAATTTATTAAAAAAGCTATGGCGGGATCCGATGACACCGCCTGTTTTGAAAAGGCTTTCGAGCTGGCAAAGGCCTGTGACGGGGCGATCTCTATGCATGACATTTCCGAGGGAGGAGTTTTCGGAGCCCTGTGGGAATTACTGGAAAGGGAAAAAGCGGGATGCAGCGTGGATCTTCGAAGCATACCCATTCGCCAGACCGCTGTCGAGGTCTGTGAGATACTTGATGTTTCCCCCTACACCCTTAGAGGTGACGGAGGACTCATTGCCATCGTTGAGGATACGCCGGACAACAGAAAGCTGGGAACTGTCATCGGAAGAGTGGAAGATACGGCGGACAGGGTGATCCTGAACGGAGAGGAAAAGCGATTCCTTGAACCCAACCGTCATGACGGATATTATGAGATTTAGAAACGGAGAGAAACCATGAGAGATAAGATTTTAAGAGCCATTGAAAAGAATTCAAAGATCACCGCGAAGGATCTGAGCCTCATGCTTGGGATCACTGAAGAAGCTGTTAAGGCTGAGATCAGGGCCATGGAAGAGGAAAACATTATCTGCGGTTATCCCACATTGATCAACTGGGATCTGACAGAAGAAGAAAAGGTCACTGCCATCATCGAAGTCAAAGTTACTCCTCAGAGAGGACGCGGCTTTGACAAGATAGCGGAACGCATTTACCGTTTCGATGAAGTGGCGGCGGTTTACCTTGTTTCGGGAACTTACGATCTTGCAATCATCATTGAGGGAAAATCCATGAGAGAGATAGCGGCTTTTGTATCGGACAAGCTTGCCCCTCTGGAAGCGATCCTCAGCACATCCACAAATTTTGTTCTTAAGAAATATAAGCAGAACGGAATGCCTTTGGTTGGCGAGGCTCATGATGACGAGCGCATGCTCATTACACCGTAAAAAAGGGGAGAATATATGCGAGAAGCTTTGAATAAAAAGGTTACCGAGATCAAGCCTTCCGGTATCAGAAAATTTTTTGATATCGTCAGCGAGATCCCGGATGCGATATCACTGGGTGTGGGCGAACCCGATTTTGATACGCCCTGGCACATAAGAGAGGAAGGCATCTATGCTCTCGAAAGGAGCAAGACCTTCTACACGTCCAATGCCGGACTTTTGGAACTCAGGCAGGAGATCACTGCCTATCTTTCAAGAAGATACGATCTTGATTACGATTACAGGAAGGAAACGCTGGTGACCATCGGCGGAAGTGAGGCCATTGATGCCGCGCTTCGTGCCATGCTTGATGCGGGAGACGAAGTCCTTGTGCCCGAACCCAGCTATGTTTCCTATGTCCCGTGCATAAAGCTTGCGGACGGAGTTCCCGTATCCATTGCCCTTAAGGAAGAGGACAGGTTCAAACTCACAAAGCAGGAGCTTCTGGATGCCATCACTCCAAGAACCAAGATCCTGATCATGCCTTTCCCCAATAATCCCACGGGAGGCATAATGACCCGGGAGGATCTGGAGGACATCGCAAAAGTGGTCTGTGAAAAGGATCTCTTTGTGATCTCGGATGAGATCTATTCCGAACTCACCTACGGCAGAGATCATGTGTCCATTGCTTCGTTACCGGGAATGAGAGAAAGAACGATAGTCATCAACGGATTTTCCAAGTCCTATGCAATGACGGGATGGAGACTGGGTTATGCCTGCGGACCGGAAAAGATCATCAGACAGATGACAAAGATCCACCAGTTTGCCATCATGTGTGCTCCCACCACCAGCCAGTGTGCTGCCATCGAAGCACTTAAGAACGGTGACGCTGATGTAGAAAGAATGAGAGAAGCCTACGACGAAAGAAGGCGCTATCTTGTTACGAGACTGAACGAAATGGGACTTCATACCTTTGAACCTGAAGGAGCATTCTATGTTTTCCCCTGCATAAAGCAGTTCGGACTCACTTCCGATGAATTTGCCACAAAGCTTCTTATGGATCAGAAAGTGGCGGTAGTTCCGGGAACTGCTTTCGGAGACTGCGGCGAGGGATTTTTAAGGATCTCCTATGCCTACTCCTTAGAGAACCTTAAAAGGGCTCTGGACAGAATAGAGATTTTTGTAGAAGGACTTAAGAAGGCGGGAAAGTGATCTTTTTTGCCTCGGTGATGAAATGAATATAGTTTTGCTTGAACCCGAGATACCGGCAAACACCGGAAACATCGGGCGAACATGCGTTGCCACGGGGACAGCTCTGCATCTGATCCGTCCTCTGGGCTTCGATATTTCCGATAAGGCTGTAAGACGTGCGGGAATGGACTACTGGAAGGATCTTGACCTTCATGTCTATGACAGCTGGGAGGATTTTAATCAAAAAAACAATAACCCCAAGGTTTACATGGCGACCACAAAAGGACAGCACCTTTACACCGACACTAAGTACGAAAAAGATGCATTTATCATGTTCGGTAAGGAAAGTGCGGGAATTCCCGAGGAGATCCTGATGTCTTCTCCGGATACCTGTGTCCGGATACCCATGATCGGAGAGATACGATCCCTGAATCTTTCAAACTCCGTTGCAATCCTGCTTTACGAAGCTTTGAGACAGAACGGCTTTGGAGGGATGAACACCTGCGGAGAGCTTCACAGACACAAATGGAGCGATCTGGGACTTTGATTGTCGCCTTTTTACATGACAGGCAACAGAAAAATGAACGAAAGAACAATAAAAATACTTGAATACAATAAAATAACGGACATGCTGGCCGGGCTTTGCGGATCGGAAGGCGGAAGAAAGAAAGCAAAGGAACTCCTGCCGATCACACACATCGAAAAGATCAAAGAAGCCCAGTCGGAAACCAGAGATGCCCTGAACAGGATCTACAAAAAGGGCAGCCTGAACTTTAACGGCGTACCGGACATCAGAGGAGATATAAAACTCTTGGAAGTGCAATCCTCACTTTTGGCATCTGAGCTTCTTAAGATCAGTTCGGTCCTGACCGCAACACTGAGAGTAAAGAGCTACGGTTACAGCGGCAGCGAGGATGACATACAGGATTCCCTTTCTGAGAGATTCTCCCTGCTGGAGCCCATCTCCGCATTAAACAATGAGATAAAAAGATGCATCATCTCCGAGGAAGAGATAGCGGATGATGCAAGTCCCGAACTTCAAAGGATCAGACGCCAGATGGCGGTGATCAACGACAGGATCCGGGAGCAGCTTAATAAGATAGTAAACAGTGCGGACAACAGGGACAAACTGCAGGATAACATAGTGACCATGAGGAACGGCCGCTACTGCCTGCCGGTAAAATCCGAGTACAAGCAGCAGTTTGACGGCTTTGTGCACGATCAGTCCGCAAAGGGATCCACCACATTCATTGAACCGGCTGTGGTTGTAAAGCTGAACAACGATCTTACGGAACTTTATGCAAAAGAGGCAAAGGAGATCGAGAAGATCCTTGCGGAACTGTCAGCATATGCAGGGCAGTACACAGACAGCCTCAAGTACAACATCGACACCCTTACGGAACTGGATTTCATCTTTGCCAAAGGAACTCTTGCCAAGCAGATGAAGGCTTCGGAGCCTGAGTTTAATGCGAACGGCTACATTTCCATCAGAAAAGGACGTCATCCTCTGATAGATCCCAAAAAGGTGGTGCCCATTGACGTTTATGTGGGTGGAGCCTTCACCATGCTGATCGTTACAGGACCCAATACGGGCGGTAAAACTGTAACCCTTAAGACTGTGGGCCTTTTCACACTTATGGGACAGGCAGGGCTTCACATCCCCGCGCAGGACGGAAGCAAGCTGGGAGTGTTTAACGATGTCTTTGCGGACATAGGTGACGAGCAGTCCATAGAGCAGTCACTGTCCACATTCTCATCCCATATGACCAACATCGTACGCATATTAAAGGCAGCGGACAAGCATTCCCTTTGCCTTTTCGATGAGCTGGGAGCGGGAACGGATCCCACAGAGGGAGCGGCTCTTGCCCAGGCTGTGCTCACAACACTGCACAACAAGAACATCCGCACGGTGGCTACGACTCACTACGCGGAACTGAAGATATATGCCCTCACCACACCGGGGGTTTCCAATGCCTGCTGTGAGTTTGACGTGGCGACCCTTCGCCCCACCTACAGGCTTTTGATCGGCATCCCGGGAAAATCCAATGCTTTTGAGATCTCAAGGAAGCTGGGACTCTCGGATGAGATCATCGATATGGCGGGAAGCTTCATCGGCACCAAGGACAAGAGCTTTGAAGATGTTATCAGCGATCTTGACACCCGCCGTATGAAGATGGAACAGGACGAGGAGAGGATCCAAAAGGCATTGGCCGATGCGGAGACCCTTAAACAACGTTATGAGGAAAAGAACGAGAAGCTTGAAGCCGCAAGAGACAAGATCCTGAGAGAGGCTCACGAGGAAGCGAAGGATGTGATCTCGGAGGCAAAAGAGTACGCGGATGAAGCCATTAAGAGGCTCAACAAGCTGGGAGCGGATTTCTCCATGGCTGACATGGAGCGAGAAAGAACGGCTCTTCGCGATAAGATGGGGAAGAACTCCGCTGCGCTGGCGGTAAAGCCCCAGAAAGCTTCAAATGACGCAAACGTGGAATTCAAGGTGGGAGACAACGTAAAGATCCTGAGCCTTAACCTGGACGGAACTGTGGTAACTGTCCCTGATGCAAAGGGCATGATGACAGTCCGTGCGGGAGTCATGCAGACAAAGCTCAACAAGCGTGATGTACAGTGGATCTCCCGGGCTGCGAAGGAACCCGCAGACAAAAAAGGCGGATCAAAAACAAGTATCTCCAAGGCACTCACCATCCATCCCGAGGTAAATCTCATCGGAATGAGAGTGGATGAGGCAATGCCGGTGCTTGAGAAGTACCTGGATGATGCGTATCTCGCTCATCTCGAGAAATGTACCATCGTCCACGGAAGAGGGACGGGCGCTTTAAAGGATGCCGTCCACAAGTATCTGAAAAAGTACAAATATGCAAAAGAATTCAGACTCGGCGGCTTCGGAGAAGGCGACATGGGTGTGACTATAGTAACTTTTAAGTAGATTGTGATTCATTACGGGAGGTAGTGATGGCTGACAAACAAAGGATCCTTGTGGTAGATGACGATGAGAGCATTGCCGAGCTGATAACACTCTATCTTACAAAAGAGTGCTACAGTACGGAGATCGCTGCGGACGGAGAAGAGGCTCTGGAAAAATTCAGGAGTTTTGAGCCGAATCTGGTCCTTTTGGACATCATGCTTCCCGGCATAGACGGGTACGAAGTCTGCAGGGAGATCCGAAAGAATTCTAATGTGCCCATAATCATGCTCTCAGCCAAGGGTGAAGTCTTTGACAAGGTACTGGGGCTTGAGCTCGGTGCCGATGATTACATTATGAAGCCCTTTGATTCAAAGGAACTGGTTGCACGGTGCAAGGCTGTATTAAGGCGTTTCTCCGACGGGGGAAATGCCAAGGCAAAGAATGTACAGTCCGGTGCGCCCAATGCGGACTCCGGAGAAATGGTACAGTTTGACGGGCTTGTGATCAACCACTCCAACTACACCGTGGTCTACAATGATAAAAAGCTGGAAATGCCTCCGAAGGAGCTGGAGCTTTTGTATTATCTTGCTTCAAATCCCAACAGGGTCTTTACGAGAGAGCAGCTTCTGGACAAGATCTGGGGATATGAGTACCCCGGTGACACGAGAACTGTGGATGTTCACGTGAAGCGTCTCAGAGAAAAGATCAAGGACGGTATCAATTGGAAGCTCTCCACTGTATGGGGAGTAGGTTACAAATTCGAGGTTGATTGATGAGACAATCCTCCGTACTTCTGAAATACAGCCTAATACTGATCACACTGATCGTTCTGATGATGGTCCTGCTGAACACCGTAGGTCTGGATTTTACGGAAAAAAAGCTTGTGGAAGCAAAGAAGGAAGAGCTTTACACCCAGGCCAACGACATCGTTAACAACTACCTTTCGGAGTACTACGTTTCCACAATGGCTCAGACAAATGTGTCCACTACGCTTCAGATCGCTGCGGAAATGACGGACACGCGCATATTGCTCCTGTCCCGCAACGGTCTTGTGGTCTGCGACACCACGAGCAACAGGAAACAGAATGCGATCTACGTGGCTTTGGGAACCTCCTATCCTCAGCTCATGAAAAATACTGCGGTGGAGAACCTTGTGATAGCCAAGTATGTTCCCGAGAACATGCTGTGCGTTTCCGTTCCCGTCATGTACAATTACGCCGCATCGGGCTATCTCTGTCTCATGACTCCCATGGCGTCCATATATGCGGAAGGTGTCTATTATTCGGATTTCGTCAACATTTGCTACCTGATCTTTATTCCCTTTCTGATCGGATCCTTCATTCTGCTGTACTTCTATTCGGTACATCCGGTTTCGAAGCTTACAAAGCAGACGAAGGAGTACATGGAGAACAATTTCAGGGGTGAATTTAAGGTGAGTTACCCGAAGGAGCTGGCGGAACTGGGCGGAAGCATCAGATACATGGGTGACAAGCTGAACAATTCCGATGAGATCCAGAGAAAATTCCTGTCAAATGTTTCTCACGATTTCAGGTCCCCCCTCACTTCCATCAGAGGCTACTTGGAAGCCATGAAGGACGGTACCATCGATGTTTCGGAACAGGAGAAATACTTTGATATCCTGCTGTACGAAACGGACCGCCTTACCAAGCTGACTTCCAATCTTTTACAACTGAACAATATCGATGACAACGGCCTGATGCTGAATCTATCCGTGTTTGACATCAACAAGATGATCAGGCAGATCGCGCTGACCTTCGAAGGAACCTTCAAAAAGAAAAAACTGGTTCTGAATCTTGTTTTTTCACAAAAAGAAACTTTTGTGGAAGCGGACGAAGGAAGGATCCAGCAGGTCATATACAATCTTTTGGACAATGCCATAAAGTTTTCAAATTCCGATTCGAGCATCAAGATCACTACCGAGGATAAGGGAAACAAGGTGTACATAACGGTAAAGGATTATGGTGTCGGGATTCCCAGAGAGTCCCTGAACAGGATCTGGGAAAGATTTTACAAGAGCGATGCATCCAGAGGACGTGACAAGAAAGGTTCAGGTCTCGGACTTTCCATTGTTAAGGAGATCATAAAAGCGCACAATCAGAACATATCCGTCGTAAGTACGGTTGGTGTCGGCACCGAGTTCATTTTCACTTTGAAATCGGCCGAATAGCACGGAGGATGAGGGAACATGTCCGATAGCACAGAATATAATGAAAACAAAAAAAACGGGGAAAGCGAAGAGCTTGACGAACAGCAGTTTATCACCGAAAAGATCGTAAACAAGCGGAAGAAAAGATGGCTCAGAAGACTGATCACATTTTTCTTTGTGATCTTTTGCGCCGTGATCTTTGGACTGGTGGCAAGATATGTTTTCCTTGTTTCCGGAGATGCAATGGCAGACATTCTGGGCATAGAGATCCCTGTTTACAGGGATACGGTGTACATCTATAAAGAAAAAACACCTGTTCCGACCCCGAAACCGTCAAACACACCTGCAGCTCCGAAAACAACACCCACTCCAACGGCGACTCCGACCCCCAAGACAGTGGCTACGCCAACAGGTGTTCTTTCCGAAACACCCGGCCTGCAGCCGTCACCGGAGATCCTGCCCACAGAGGCACCTGAAATCACGGTAACACCGCGTCCGGAAGTTACACAGGATCCGGATGCGACCCCGGGAGCGGAGATTACCGTTACTCCCGAACCTGACGAAAAGCTGGCTGTAGTGGTGGGAGAAGTGGCGGAAGAGGATCCCGCGAAGGAAAAAACTGTCTATTCCTACTCGAAATTTATGGAAGAGGTCATGGAGGTGACAGAGATCGTTGGCGGATGCATAGCTTCTGTGGACGGTGTCAGCTCCGGAGTCAGCTTTCTGGGAGATGTTTACGAGATCAGAACAAACACCACGGGACTGGTGGTAGCCCAGGACGGAGTTGATGTGCTGATCCTTACGGATTATGCCTCTCTGGAGGATTCCGCAAACATAGAAGTAAAGTTTAATAACAGCGACAAAGCATATGCAGGAAAACTGTACAATTACGACAGGGATCTGGGACTGGCTATCGTCGGCGTTACGGTTGCTTCATTGGAAGAAGAGGTGTTTCAGGGCATGCAATATGCAGTTCTTTGCAAAGCGGATGACATCGAAAACGGCTGTCCGGTTTTTGAACTGGGGCGTGCCAACGGTTACCCCGATTCTTTGTCATTCGGTATCGTAAGCTCAAGAGGGAACCGGTACGAGGTCAAAGACGCAGAGATCATCTACTTTACAAGTAATTGGCAAAACTATACGGGAGCCAGCGGGTTTGTCTTCAACATGGATGGGTACGTGCTGGGGCTTTTGACTCACTCCATCAGGGCAAACGAAGAGGACACGATACCCTGTTTTGTTACACTGTGTACGTTGGAGGATGAGATCAACATCCTTTTAAACGGTAAAAAACTCCTGTACTTTGGCATCGTTGCAAATTCAATTCCCGGGATTATCAGGGAAAACGGCGGAGTGGAGTACGGGATCTACCTTAATCGTGTAATGGCTGCTTCACCTGCGTATGTTGCGGGACTCAGAGTCGGAGATGTGATAACGGCTATAAATGGTGAGAAAGTCAGCAATATGCAGGATTTTATGGATGTGCTGTCATCGTCGGAAGCAACTCAGGCATTGAACATTACATATTTGAGAGGATATGCGGGCGGCTCCAAAGAGATGTCAGCATATGTGATATTACAAAGCAAATAGAAAGGCAATTTATGAAGTACATCAAGGACATACGTGAAGGCGACAGCGTCAGCGGGATCTATCTCTGCAGAAAAAAAGAAGTTGGAAAGAAGAAGACGGGGGATGACTATTTTGCCCTCACTCTGACTGATAAAACAGCTACAGTTGACGGCAAGGTGTGGAACACCAACAGCTCCGGCATTGCGGAGTTTGATTCCGGAGATTACATCTACATCGAAGGAACCACCAACGTTTTTAACCAGAGATTACAGATCATTATTAATCGTTTGAGGAAGTGCAGTGAAGGAGAGTATAATCCGGAAGATTACGTTCCTTCATCTTCCAAGAACGTGAACGGAATGTACAGGGAATTGACCGATATCATTGCTTCGATCAAAAATCACTGGTTAAAGGAACTTCTGGAAGACATTTTTGTTAACGATAAAGCGGTGGCAAAAGCTTTTGTTGAACATACCGCTGCAAAACAGATCCACCACGCTTTCAGAGGCGGACTTTTGGAGCACACTCTGTCTGTAACGAGAAACTGTATCGCATTTACGGAGAATTACCCCATTCTGAACCGGGATGTTCTCCTGACATCTTCCATGGTACACGATATCGGAAAGATAATGGAGCTTTCTGATCTGCCTGAAAACGATTACACCGACGAAGGACAGCTTCTGGGTCACATTTACATGGGTGCGGAGTTTGTGGGAAAGAGGATCGACAAGATCGAGGGCTTCCCTCAGAAGCTCAGGAATGAGATCATTCACTGCATCCTTGCACACCATGGCAAACTTGAGTTCGGTTCTCCGAAAAAGCCCGCGCTGGCTGAGGCCATTGCCCTCAGTATGGCAGATGATATGGATGCAAAGATGGAAACACTGGGTGAACTCTTTGATACTGCTCAGAGCGATGAGGGATGGCTTGGATTCCAAAGAAATTTTGAATCTAATGTGAGAAAAACAGGAAAATATGAATAAGAATGAGATTGTAAAGGTTAATATAACAGATCTTGGCACAGAAGGTGAAGGCATCGGCAAAGTCGATGGCTTCACTTTGTTTGTAAAGGGCGGACTTCCCGGGGATGAGATCGATGCAAAGGTGCTTAAGGTCAAAAAGAGCTTTGGATACGCAAAGATCGAAAGCATCATCACTCCCTCTCCCGACAGGGTGGAAACAAGATGCCCTGTGGCAAACAAATGCGGAGGGTGCCAGATCCAGCACCTGTCCTATGATAAACAGCTTGAGATCAAGAAAAAGAAGGTCTTTGACTGCCTTACAAGGATCGGCGGTGTGAATGCCAATGATCTGGAAGAATGCTATGAGGACATCATCGGGATGGAAGAGCCCTGGCATTACAGGAACAAGGCACAGTACCCTGTGGGAATAGACAGGGACGGGAACCCTAAGATCGGGTTCTACGCCTACCATTCACACAACATAATCGAGAAAGATGAATGTGAAATTGAGCAGCCGCTGTGCGCCGCTGTATTAAAGGAACTGAGAGCGGTTATATCACGATTTAACATTATTCCCTACGATGAAGCCATCGGAAGAGGTGAGCTGAGACATTGTCTGATCAGAACCGGTTTTTCCACCGGAGAGGTCATGGTGTGTCTGGTGGTCAATGCAAAAGGCAAAGAACTGAACAAATGGAAGACAGGCTCCGAGGTTACTCAAAGCCTTGTGGAAAGCTTGAAAGAGTCTGCTGTTAAAACAGGATTTAAGTTTGTTTCTTTATGCTTGAACGTTAATACAAAAAATACAAATGTTATCCTCGGGGATAAACTTTATCCGATTTACGGACCTCTTTACATCAATGACATGATCGGAGATGTGATATTCAGGATCTCCCCCATGTCGTTCTACCAGGTAAATCCTGTCCAGACAAAGAAGCTTTACAACAAAGCTCTTGAGTACGCCGGACTGACAGGAAACGAAGTGGTCTGGGATCTTTACTGCGGTATCGGAACGATCTCCCTGTTCCTTGCCAAGCAGGCGAAAAAGGTCTACGGAGTGGAGATCGTGCCTGAGGCAGTGGAGAATGCAAAGGAGAACGCCCGCCTTAACGGTATCTCCAATGCGGAGTTCTTCTGCGGAGCCGCAGAGGACGCAGTTCCTCGGCTAAATCGCGATTTAACTAATGCTGAAAAGTGCGATGTAATTGTGGTTGACCCTCCTCGCAAGGGCTGCGATGAAAAACTCCTCTCTACGATAATTCACATGGATCCAATCAGGATTATATATGTCTCCTGCGACCCCGCCACCCTGGGCCGCGATGTGAAATTTCTCCGCGAACACGGCTACGAACTGAAGAAAGCCTGCGCTGTGGACCAGTTTTGCCATAGTATGCATGTGGAGACTGTGTGCCTCTTGAGTAGAGAATAGATTAACGAGCCACCAACCCCGTCCAGGTAGCTCATTGAACACGGTTTTTCCGAATAGTTCAAAACGAAAAGGAGAATACATGAAACAACAAAAATCCTGCGGGGTCATCCCGTATATGATAAAAAACGATGAACCTTATTTCCTTCTGGTAAAACAGACTAATGATGTGGTGTGTTTTCCGAAAGGGCATGTTGAAGAGAACGAGACAGAGGAGGAAACGGCACTTCGCGAATGCATGGAGGAGACAAACACACAAGTCAGCATTGTAAATGGCTTCAGGCAGGAAATGGGCTATTACATGGAAGAATATGATGCTTACAAAACGGTTGTATATTTTCTTGGAAAGATAAAAACAGATGAATTCGTAAAACAAGAGAGCGAGATCAGCGATATCATTATCTGCAACGCAGATGAGGCTATGAGTTTGCTGGTTTACGATAACATCAAAGAGATATTTAAACAGGCACTGGAGTTTCTACAGAGACAATGAAATTGAAAAAGAACTAAGGGGTAGTATATGGCAAAAAGAAAAATCACCGCTATCGGTGAAAGTGGTGTTGAAGCGGGATTAAGTACGGGTAACATTTAAAATAGCCGTTAACGTTACCAAATCAGACATGTAATAAAAAATGGTAACGTTAACTTGGATTTTTCGGTGTAATGATAGAATGTATATGAAATGAAGCGTGGAGGCAACCGGATGAAGTTATTTAAGCGAGAGAATGAGTCAATGGGGACAGTTCATTTTGACTCATCGGAGGTGAGTCAAAATGAACTGTCCCCATCGACTCACTTAATGTCGTTTCGAACCATGTGGAGACGGTTGGCTCTATGTCCCTACCCTGGGCGAGACTACAGGATTGTTGAAAGATTTATCTGTTTAAAGGGGAGGAAATGAAATGGATACAAATGAAATAGTGGGACTTTTTTCTGATAGGATCCCAAAGAGCGTTGAGATTAAAAATACAAGTCACGGAGATGAAGACTTCAGAGAAGCTTTGTTGGTTGATCTTGAAAATGAAAGGATTGTAATAAAGCTTTCTTCAAACGGATTTACCGACGAAAAGCATCTGCTTTTGTGGGAAAAGATTGCTAAAGAATATAATGATCTCGGCTATTATTGCCCGCGATTTATTCGTGCATTGGACGGAACGTTTCCGACAGTTTTCTATAAAGGGAAAAACTGCATAGCTTGGGGAGAAGAATACTCAAAATACAGATCTGCAGCGGAATTGATAAAAGACAAGTTTTCGGATACTAAGCTTGTTGAGAACGGATGGTATTCGTTTTTGGAAGATGCCATGATCATGGATGCAAAAGTGGCGTCGTGTCACTTCGATTATACGGACCTGCCGTCTGCATTTTGCATGTTTGAATTATTTGATCCATGTGATGAATGCGATGAAACAACAGAGGATGCCGAAAAATGGCTGGCTGTAGCGAAAACTCTCCCCGAAAAGTACTCGGCAAGAGTTGAAAAGATCTGGAGCAACTGGCTTGAAGCAAGAAAGGAACTTGAAAAGATATATCACAAGTTGCCTACATCCGTGTTTCAGGCTGATATAAACGATACCAATGTTTTACTGGATGATGAAGGGAATTTTAAAGGCGTTTACGACTTCAATATAGGCGGCAGGGAGGTTTACATAAACTATATTATCCGTCAGGCTCCGTATGTTTCTACTTTCGAAACTTTCGAAGGATTGGAAAAGGATGATGTTTTTCTTAAACGCGTGCTTCATGCTTTGGACATTGCAAAGAAAGTATATGCATTCTCTGATCTTGAAAAGAAGGCCGCGCCGTTGCTGTATAAATGTATCCGCCCTTTGTGGTGGTATGCTTCCGACGAACTGAAAGAAGCCGGTACAGATGATTCGAAGATCCAAAAACACCTGAATGCGATCGAGTACGAACAGACAAGGAACATTGATTTTGCCGGACATATGTAGTACGACTGATCTCCTTTGGAGAAGGTGGATGGTGTCATAATGGATGAGTCGATGGGGACAGTTCATTTTGACTCATCGGAGGTGAGTCAAAATGAACTGTCCCCATCGACTCCGCTAAAACTCAATGATGAAGACTACTTTTACGAAAATGCGGGATATGATTATTCCGGCGTTTATATGGGATACCTTATTCGAAAATATGGAAAAGAGGCATATAAGAAGGTTTATTCGGAAAGTGAGCCATTGGAAAAGTACATATATAATGGGTTTGAAGATGATGCGATAGATTCGTTTTTGATGAAGTGATGAACAACAATATGAAAATAATAGAATTACCGAAAGAAAAATGGAAAGGTGCTGTAATTCCGATTGTTACAAGGAGCGACAGCTACTATGACTTTGAAATAAAGCAGCTTGACAGTGAAGGATGCAAGATCGAGCTGGTGAAGAGAAAGGCTGAAAAGGAGATACTTCATACTCCCGAAGAATATGACTT
>JAEEGK010019465.1_pt1 | contig 14557 bp, 8 predicted proteins | sample 8958771 | NCBI WGS metagenome assembly JAEEGK01 (sample SAMN16246547, study PRJNA631951) | gut metagenome | biome: gut microbiome; feature: rumen; material: SC-attached | host: Bos | place: Iran: Karaj | collected 2018-10
ATATGCAATATTTAAATATTATGAAAGATATTTTAAAAATTGAAAAAGTTAATCAATTTACTATTGATAATCAAAAAGAATTAGATGATGCTTAAAATCAATAATTATATTTATAATTATAAAAAAGAATTAAATGATAAATTTTTAATAATTAAAAGTATTTTTATCATATATTAAATATTAATTAATTATTATTATTTGTTGAGCCACATTGAAAAGGAGAAAATAATTTATCCCAAAAACTTTTTTCTTTAGTTTTTAATTTAATTTTTGCATTTTCTTTTTTTAATTTATCAGCCTTTGCAAATAAAGCTAAAGTACTTTTTAAATCACTTTCATCATTTCTATAAGATTTAGAATTAATTTTAACAGGTTGATTTCTATTATATGAAAAATCAGTATTCAAATAATAATTATTTTTTTGATATTGTTTTTTTCTTTCTCTTTCTAAATTTGATTTATTTGTATTTATTTCATTACTATCATCTTCACTTGATGAACTATCTTGTTTTTCTATATTTTTACTATTATTAACCATATTTAATAAATTTTCTGTTAAAAAATCATCATTTTCATCATTTATATATTTATTTTGTTTACTATTTTCATTTTTATTACCTGTTCTAAAAGAATTTATATTATTTACATTGTAAAAATTTATTTCATCAAAATCATCAAATTTGATTTTTTCATTTATAATTTTAGGTTCATTTTTTATAAAACTTATTGGAATATTTCCTTTTTTATCTTCTTTTATTATATTATTTTCTTTTTTTTCCTCAATTAGTTCTTTATTTATTACTGAATTTAATTTTTTTCTTTCATTTTTAACATCTTCTTTTTTTTCTTCTGTATTCAATTCAATTTTCTTTTCTTCAATTTCATCTTTTTTTTCTTCTTTATTTATATCTATTTTTTTTTCTTCAATTTCATCTTTTTTTTCTTCTTTATTTATATCTAATTTTTTTTCTTCAATTTCATCTTTTTTATCATTATCATCATCAATAATCTTTTCATTATCTTTTTTGTTTTCTAATTCAACTTTCTTTTTTTCATATTTAGCACATTTAGCAACATTATTCCCTTTTTTTTTTCCTTTTTTTTTTCCTTTCATATTTATTTTCTTAACCAAATTTAAAACATTATTATAATTATCAATATCATCATCATTATTATTCAAATCATTTCCATTAAAAGTTATATTAAAATCTTTATCAGAACTCCAATCTTTAATCCAATTATGTTCACAAATTCCTTTAATATCAATTCTCTTTTGATAATCAGAATCTAACATTTTATTAAGTAAATCTAAACAATTATTACTTAAATCTTTAGTAACTTTAAATTTTTTAGTTAAAATATTACTTTGGATTTGAATAGACTCATCATCTCTTTTTCCAAAAGGAGAAAAACCTTCTAATAATTCAAATAATAAAACTCCTAAAGCCCAAATATCAACACAATAATCATATGGTGTTAAATTAATTAATTCTGGACTCATATATAAATATGTTCCACAAGTTGACATTCTTTTTGGTTCTTCTTCTGTTAATAATGCACAACAACCAAAATCTATTAATTTTATTATTTCATTATTTTTAATCAAAAAATTTTCTAATTTTATATCTCTATGAATTATTTTATTTGAATGAAGGAAAGAAATACTTTTTATTATTTGAGAAAAATATTTACAAGATTCTCTTTCTGATAAACCTGTTTTTTTTTTGTTAATTATATTTAATAATGATGGACCATTTATATATTCTAGAAAACAATAAAAATCTTTATCATCTTCATAATGTGAATACATTCTTACTATATTTGGATGAATTATTCTTTCTTGGATTTCTATTTCGTTTTTTATTACATCTAATGATATTCCATTATTTAAAACGTTTTTTTTATTTATTTTTTTTACTGCATATTGAAGAGAGTCTATTTTATTTATTGATAAATAAACATTAGATAAAAATCCTGTTCCTATTTTTTTATCTTTTTGTATTTCAAAGTTTTCAAATTTGTATTTTTCTTCTGGTTCATATGATAATAGGAATTGTTCACCTAAATTTTCAGTATTTTGAATATTTGACCTTTTTTTAAATGAAGAATTTCTTTGTTTAATTTGTTCTGACATTAATAATATTTTTTTTTTTAGTATTTTTAAAATTACTTCAATATATAAAATATTTTAATAAAATTTGACTATTTTATTTCATATTATAATTTTATTTATTTTTAAAATTTATTTTAAAAAATATTATTCAATAAAAACCATAAAGTTCAAAGCATTGAAAAAAATGTACAATGATATACAAAATATATAAACTAAAAAAAAATTTGAAAAAGGAACCACAGAAAATAACAATTTTTTTGTGTTAAAAAATTCAAATGAATTAATAACATTTATTATTTTAATATCTCATCCATATCTCTTAATTTAATAGTATCATTGAGTATTTTTTAAGTTTTTTATTATCTTTTTCATAATTTTTTAAAATATTTTTAATATTTTTTCTTTATTATTTTTTTTCTGTTATAATATTTTTTTAATGGAAATAATGTTTTATTCATGATTCAGTTAAATATGAAAAACTTAATTAATTAATGAAATTATAGAGAATTAGAAAAATATATAGTAAAAAATATAATAAATTGTTTATTATTTATTTTTTTTTATTTTATTATTTTTTATTAAATATCTTTAAGCTAGTTTATTATAACTTCTAAATGAAAAATTAATGTATTAAAAGCGGGATGATAATTTTCATATTTATATTTATAATTATAAATGAATTATTTAAAATATATATATTCGAAAACTCAATTTAGTTAAATAAATTTTAAATATTTATTTAATTGAAATTTAATAAAAATATAAATATAAAAAAAATTTAAATTTAAATGTCAACTGAAATAAATCCAAAATTATCACAATCTCCAAAAAATATATTAAAAGTGCTTGAAGAATCTTTACCACCAATATCAAATAACTCAAAATCAAAATCCGAAATAATAAATCAATCATTTCAAACTGAACAATCAATAAATAATATAATAGATTCTCCAAAAAAAAAAATAATTGAAAATAACGATTCAATAAAAACTTTTTGTAGAATTCGTCCTTTTAATGGAACAAATTTATTATTCTATCGTTCAAAAACAGATCCTAAAATTTTAAATATAAATTCAGAAAATTTACAAAAACTAAATATAAATACAAATTTAAAATTAATAAACTCATATAAATTTACAAAAGTTTTTACTGAAGAAAATACACAAGTCGAAATATTTAATGAAACTTGTAAAAAATTAATAGATGATTTAGTATTTAATTATAAAAGTGGTTTAATTTTTACTTATGGAATGACAAACGCAGGAAAAACTTTTACTGTTATTGGTTCACCAAATAATCCTGGAATTTTACCACAATCTCTTATTTTATTATTTGATTATTATCAAAATAAAAAATTAAATAATTTTAATTTATATTGTAATTTTGTTGAAATTTATAATGAAGATGTATTTGATTTATTATCTAATGATGAATCTGGAAAGAATAAATTTTATAAAAAGAAATTAAATGTTAAAGAAAATTTAAATAATATTTTTTATTTACAAGATGTTACTTTTCAAAAATTAAGTTCATTAAAAGATTTTAATGATTCATTGAATTTAGGAATAAGTAAAAAAGTTCATTCATCAACAACTTTAAATCAAAATTCATCTCGTTCGCATACAATATTCAAAATAATATTAAAAAAAGAAAATGAAAATAATAATTTTTTTGATCAAGAAATTTCATTATCAATAGTTGATTTAGCAGGAAGTGAAAGAGCAAAAAGAACTGATACATCAGGAAAAGAATTACAAGAAGCTTGTAAAATAAATCAAAGTTTAAGTATTTTAGGAAAGTGTTTAGAAAGTATGAAACATAATTCAATTTATACAAATAAAAAATTAGTTCCTTTTAGAGAAAGTAAATTAACTAAATTATTTTGTGAATATTTTCAAGGTGATCAAAATATTATTATGATTACTAATATTAATCCTAGAAAAGAAGATTTTGAAGAAAGTATTCGTGCATTAAATTATTCTTGTCTTGCTAAAGATATTAGACCTGTTAAATCTGTTTTAAATGTTAATAATAAAAATTCATTGAAATTATTAAATAAAAAGAAAGATAGTTGTTCTAATAAAATTTATAATAATTTAACTGAGGATAAAAATATTAAAAATGATATTAATATTAATAAAAATATTGAAGATATTAAAAATGGAAATAATAATTTATGTAAAAATTTTGATTATTTATCTAGTGGAGAATATATTATTAATAGTGATAATTTAAAAACTCAAGATGAAAATAGTAATTTATTAACAGTAAGAAATAATTATTCTGTTGAAAATTCAGATATTCAAAAATTAATTGTAGAAATTCAAAATTTAAGAAGTGAAGTTTTAGGATTTACTAATTCAAATATAAATAATAATTCAAATGTTAATAATAAAAATTTATCTTCAGTATCAAATAGATCAAATTCAAATTTAATAAATGATTTAAATAATATTTCCTCAATTAAAAATAAATCAATAAATCAAGATTTATCAATTGACAATAATATAATTAATAATAATAATCAACTTAATTTTCCTTATAATAATAATTTTAATTATTTAAATCCATATAATCCTTATTTACCAAATAACAATTATTATAATAATAATTCTTATAATAATATTCCACTTTTACCATCAGCTTATTCAATTAATCAAATTAATAATGAATATCCTCAAACTTTTTTAGAAAAACAAATAAATCAAGGTTTAAAATTAATTCCACCACAAGCAAAAAATTCAGGATTAAATCTTATATTTATTAATTCAAGATTTTCAGATTTTCATATGGGAAAAAATGGACCAATTTTAGAAGAAGATGAATTTGATAGTGATGAAGAAGAAAAACAAAAAAAAAAGAGAAATAATAAAAATAAAAAGAAAAAGAGAAAAAATATTAATCATAAAAATCAAAAAAATAATAAAAAAAATAATATTAGAAATAATAAACCTATAAAAGAAATGCTTGATATATTAAGTGATGATGAATCAAAAAAAGAAGATAGTAATTTATTCAAAATAAGAAATATGAGTACTCCAATTAGGAATAATAATTTTGATAAATCAGTAGATAATTTTGATATTATTCAATCAAAAATATTAATTAATGATAAAAATAATAATATTAAAACTCCTTCTAAAGAAAAGAAGAATTCTAATGATTTATTTCAAACTGTTCCTAATAATAAATATAAAGGATTATTTGAAGATTTTATGTTTTAATTTTTTTTAGTCATTTTTTCATAAATAAATTATAAATAGAAAAATATATTTATATTATAAATTTTATTTGTTTTTTAATTTATATTTTATTTTTAAATAGAAATAAAAGTTGCTATAGGTATTTTCTGAATTTCATTATCTTTTTCTAATTTTGAGATTAATATATCAATTTTAAAGTTTTTATTTTTTGGTTCATCTTTTATATTATCTTGATAATTAAATATTTGATTATCATCATATTTAATTTGTAAAGTAGGTTTATTAATTGATAATTCTAATTTCTTAACTTTAAAATTTTTAAAAATTGGTTGAAAATTTGTTTGAGGAATATTAAATTCTTCATAATATTTATTGTGTTTATTATTAATAATAAAAGAACTATAATTACAATATTTATCAACTTCACTTTTATCATATTTATCATTTAAAAATACTTCAATCCAATCAGGATTAGATTGCATATTATAATTAAATGGAATATCTTTTTTAAAAAAAATATTAAACACTTTTATCATAAAAGGACCATCCATATTAATTTCTATTTTTTCTTCAATTTTATCTTCAATTCCTAAATAATTAACACCATATAATGCTAATATACTTTTTATTTCCATATCAGTAGAAATTAATTCAATATTCTTATAAAAAATTTTAGATAAATCTTCATCATTATTAATAATAATTTTATGTAAATTTAATTCTAAAATACCATTTGAATCTGAAATATAATAATCTAAAGGTTTCTTTAAAAAAGAATACATACAATCTAAAGAAGGAAATTCTAAAACATCTTTTTCTGAATTTTGACAATTAGGAATATAAGAAAAAAAAGTAGGGTCAGAATTACTTGCAAAAGGCATAAATACTAAATTTTTATATATTGGATCATTAGATGCAATATATTCACTTAAATAATTTTGAAAATTTTCAAAATTTTCTTCTTCTTCAATTATTTTAAATGGATTTTCATTATAATTTTCATAATGTGGAACAATATGTAATAAATAATTTATTTTAAAATCTGATTTTTTTTCTATAAAATATTTCCAAAAATTAGAAAAATCTTCATCTGTTATTTTTTCTTCGAGCTTATTATATACTTTCTTATTTAAATTTTCTATAAAATAAGAAATTGAATTTTTATCTTCTATTAATATAATATTTATTTTATAATTAAAATAAAAATTTTTTCTTAATTTATTATTATTATCATTTAATAATTCATCATTATAATCAATTAAAAATTTAGAATAATAATTCTTTACAATAAATTCAAATGAATTTTTATAATAATTAAATAAATCTATTTCACTTTCATCATTTTTATCATTTATTTTAAATAATTTTTTCATATCTAAAAATGTTGGTTTTAAATAATTTCTTAATGAAGTAATTGGCAAAAATGCATCACAATTTAAAATAGTTTCTTCTTCTTCTTCATCTATTAAATCACTACTTCCTGTATTTTCTTTTATTAATTTTTCAGCTATTATATTTATTTCATCTGAAAATTCTTCAATTAATTCATCAAAACCAAAATCAATAATTTTTAATAATTTATCAAGAGATTTTTTAATATTTGATTGTTGATTTTCTTCTTCATCTGAATCATCAATTAAATTATTATTATTATCAGATTCAATAAGAGGTTCATTTAATTTTTTTTTTCTTTGTTTATAAATATTTTTATATTTAGGAAGATATTTTTGATAAATATTTCTTAAAATTTCATCATTATAATTCATATTATAAGAGTTAAAAATAATAGTGATTAAAATTTTTAAAACTAATTCTCTTAAATTAAATTTATTTGTATGTTTATTTCTTTTCTTATTAATTATTCTTTCAATAAATTTAATCAAATTAAAATCATCAGGATTTTCACTTCTTATTGAATCATAATGTTTTTCATTCCATTCATTATTAATTAAAAAAATACATCCAATAAAATATTTTGTTTCAATACTTTGTACTTTATCATCAAGAAAATCAATAAAATATCTTTCTCTAATTTTATTCAATATTGTAATTCCTTGAAATGAACATTCATTAATAATATTATCTAAAGTATCGACACATTTATTTCCAATTGGAATTGGCCATAATTTTAATTGTTTTATTCTATCAAAAATATCAGTTAATTCTGGTTTTTTAGTTAAATAAAATGAATAATCTGAAATTATTTTATCAATCATAAATAAATTTAATAATAAATAATTTTCTAATTGAGGATTATTTACTTTTGCATTGTTTATTAAATCAAATTTTGAAAATAATTGACTTAATAAATAATGAATGATATTACCACTTGGTCTTTTTTCTCTTCCTAATTTATCACAATAGAAATAATATATTTTTTCAGAACAGAAATAATTATTTATTAATGGGAATTCATTTTCTATTTTTGTTGATAAACTTTGTTTTTCAAAAATCTTTAAAAATTTAAATATTGAATTTAAAGATTCTATTGAATAGTTAAAATTTGTTATTTCTTTTTGTAAATACATAACATTGAAAAAATTATTATTTATTTGTTGTTCAACTTGATATTCATAAAAAAAATTATTTTCAAAATGTTGACTTAATAAATATTCTATTTTTATAATAAATTTATCTATTTTAATATTTGATAAATCTTCTTTTAATAATTTTGAAATTTCATCTGAAACTTCACTTAACAAATATAATGGTTCACCTTTTTTATAAATACCATGAAATAAATTTAATCTTTCTTGAAATTTTTTTAATAAATCATCTTTTTTTTTTAAATTTTCAATTAAAGGATATAAATCGAAATTTTTTGTTTCAGTTTGAAAAAAAAATTTTGTAAATAATTTTTCAATTATTGAAGTTCTCATAATTACAGTTAAATATCTTTCTTTTGAATAAATTTCATTATGCGATAAATTAAATCTAGATATAAATGTAGGTTTTAATAATAAATTATTATTTATTTCCTTTTCAATCATTTATATTCATTTATTAATTAAAGAATTAAATATAATTTATAATTTTAAATTTTATATAAATTATTTACAATTTAAAAATTAAGTTTAAATTTATAATATGGATTTGAATGAGGAAATTTATTTTAAAATTAAATAAAATAATTTTCTTTTAATGGAAATTCAAGAAAATTGTGATATTTATTTAAGAGATTATAAATTAATAGAAAGAATTGGATTGGGGGCACATGGTATAGTATTTAAATCAATCAAAAAAGAAGAAAATAAAATATATGTAATAAAGCAAATTCCATTATTTAACAAAAATATTAATAATATTGAAGAAGCAAAAAATGAAGCTTTAATTTTAAAAAAACTAAATTGTAAATTTATTGTAAAATATTATGAAAGTTTTGAAGAGAATAATACTTTTAATATTGTAATGGAATATTGTGAAAAAGGTGATTTATCATCATTATTATCAAAATTAAAAAAAAAGAATAAATATTTAAAAGAAAATCAAATTTGGATTTTTTTTATTCAAATATGTATCGGATTATCATATATTCATTATAAAAAAATTTTACATAGAGATTTAAAAACACAAAATATATTTTTAAATAAAGATTTAAATATTAAAATAGGTGATTTGGGAATAGCAAAAATTTTAGAAGGAACAAATCATGCAAATACTTTAATTGGAACTCCATTTTATTTAAGTCCTGAAATATGTGAAGAAAAACCTTATAATGAAAAAAGTGATGTTTGGGCTTTGGGATGTATACTTTATGAATTAATTACTTTTAAACATCCTTATAATGCTTCAAATCAAGCTGCTTTACTTTTAAAAATTGTAAATGGAAATTATGAAAATATTAATAATAATATTAAAATTTCTAATGATTTAAAAACTATTATTGATTTACTTTTGGAAAAAAATTATGTTAAAAGACCTTCTATGATTGAATTAATAAATAATAAAATTTTAATTGAAAAAAGTAAGGAATTAGGTTTTTATCAAATTATTATGAATATTAATTATTTATATAAACATAAAAAAAAAGAAATTCAAAGTTTACAAAATAAACATATTATTAAAATTAATCATAATTTAAGAAAAAATAAAAAATTAAAAACTTATTTAGGAAGTCAGTCTTTGAGAAATAATAATTGTATAATAAGAAAAAAACATATAAATTCTGTTGAAAATATTAATTTAAGTAGAAAAGATAATTCTTTAAATAATCAAAATATTTTTAGTACTTCTAATATTAGAAATGAAAAAAAAATAAGAACTTCTTCAATTGATTATATGTATACTCCTTTTAATGGAAAAAAAATTCCAATTAAGCATGAAATTAAAAATAAATATTCACAAAATAGTCATTTGAAAAATATTAGTAAGATAAATGGAAATAATATATCTTTAAAAAAAATTAGTCCAAGAGAACAAAGTAAAAATAAAAAAAAAAATTCAACTCCGTTTTCTAAAAAGATTACAAAATGTAATTCTTTTAGAATTAAAAATAATAGAGTTAATTCATCAAATTTCAATAAATATTTAAATAAAAAACCTATTTTTCAGAAAATTTTAGATAAATTTGAATCAAATAGGAAAAAAAGGAATTTAAAATTAAATATAAGTCAAATAAATAAAGAAAAAATGCATTATATAACAACAGTTAATAAAGAAAAAGAGAAAGAAAAAGTAAAAGAAAAAAATAAAAATGAAAGTATATCAGCAAGATTATATATTAATAAAAGAGATAAAGAAAAAATTAGATTAAAACAACAAAAAATATATCAAAAATATAATAATAATAATGAAGAATCATATAATTTTTTAAATAAAGATAAAAAAAGCATAAATATTAATAAAGATGATAAATCAAATATTACATCTTTACAATTAGATAAAATAGAAAATGATTCATTTGAAATAATAGAACCAGAAATAGAAAAAAAAATTGAAGTTGATTCTTTAAATCATATTTCAGATAATGAAGAAAGTGATAAAATGAAAATAAATTCAGAAATAAAGGATGAATCTGATAGTAATAAAAGTATTGATGATGAAAAGGTGTTTATTATAAATAATAATAAAAATATAAAAAATAATGATAAAAAAGAAAAATTAATTAAAGAAAGATATATACAATTTAAAAAAGAGATTTATAATTATAAAAATCAAATAGATTGTGATAAATTACTAGAAATTTTTAATGGAATAGATAAAAATTTAAATGTAAATAAAATGGATGAAATGATATTAAAAATGAATAATTATATTAAATTACATTTACCAAATAAAATTATTCCACAATTTAAAAAAATTTTCAATAAATTTTGCTTATATGGACTGCAATTAAAATATTCAAAAATGGAAAATCAAAAATTAAATGAATTAAATTGAATATTTATATATAGTAAAAAATAATATACATTATTTGATTAAATTAAATTTAATTAATTTTATTTTATTTTTTTTAAATGATTACAAGACCAAACAAAATAAAATATATTCCAAATAATAATAATAAGAATAGAATAGCAAATTCAACTTCACCTTCATTTAAATATTTAACAACAAATTCAAATAAAGATCATAGTCAGAAATATAATAATAATTCATTAAATAAGAGTCATGAAAAATATAATTCAAATCATCATTTGAATATTTCAAATTTTAAAAGTTTTGTTAATTTTTCGAAAAAAAATTCATCTATTCATAATTATATTTTATCAAAAAAGAGGGCAAGTAGTTCAATAAATAATAATCAAATTCATAATCACAGTTTATCAATAAATCAAACAGTTTCAATTCCATCTAAATATAATATAAATAATTCTATGATAAAACCTAATCATATTCCATTTAAAAAAACAATTCAAAAACCAAAAAAAATGTTAAATTTAAACACTGATTTTTCTTTATCAAGAAATTCAAATTTAACTAATGTAGTGACTGAAGATAATGTGAAAAAACAAAATAAAGATAATTTAAGACATAATTTTCTTTCTAATTACATGAATAATAAATTAAATAAATCATTAATTAAAAATAATTCATCTAAATATAGTGATATACCAACAAAAATTTTTAATGATTCAAATGATGAATCTTTAATAATAAATAACCAAGAAAATATAATTAATCATACAGATAATAATTTTAATATAAACAATAATAATTATTATAATAATAATAAAAGTACAAAAAGTAATAAAAGCTTTAATGACATTGCAAATAATTTCAATGAATTAGAAAGTAAACTAAATATAAAATTATCAGAAAATAAAAATAATAATAAAACTAAAATATATAATATATTACAAAGTACATTTGAAGAAACTATTCAAGTATTACCAGAAAATAATCAACATTTATTAAAGGTATTATTAAAAGGATATCATGATTTAATTACAAATTATCTAACAGAAAATAGAAGTTTAAAAGATGAAAATGAAAATTATAAATCACAATTACAAGAATTTGAAAAAGAAAATTCAAATTTGAAAAAAACGGTTTTAGAAAAGGAAAAAATAATAGAATATTTAAAGAAAAAAACAACATATAAATCACAAGAAGAAATAAGTAATAGTACAAAAGTTTCATCATTTGATCCATCATCACATGATAAAGATTCAATTGGTTTAAAAAAAAAGAGAAATTCATTTCATCTTGAAAGACAACATTATATTGAAGAATTAAATAAAAAAAATATTAGAGATTTAGATGCTTTATATTTTTATGACAAAGTTGTAATGAAAACAGAAGAAAAAAATGGACCTTTAAGAGATAATAATGGAGAAATTATTCCTAAATTAGATCTTGATTTTGAGAAAAAACATAAAAAAGAACATGATAAATTAAAAAAAGTTTTTGGAAGTAAGATTTCTAATAATAAAAATAATAATAATAATAGTTTTATTAAGAAAGCAGCTTTGAGTTTAAATTTGAAATAATATTATTATATATCAATTCTATTTTTATTATATAAATTTTTTTCATTAAGAGTTATGAATAAATTATATATTTCAAAAAACAAACTTTTTTTTTAAATTAATAAAAAAAAGAATTTATAAAAAACTTTCTACTAATATAATTATAAATAAAAAAAGAAAAAAAAAAATAAATATTTTAATAAACTATATAAAAAAATATTATAAAATCGCTTATTATTCTCATTTCAAAAACCCAAAAAAAAAGCTCCACTTAAAAATAAAAAAAAATAATCATAATTACAAAAAATCTTTTAAAAAATATCACAACAACCAACATTTCCTCTATAACCCATTCTAGGTCCCATTCTTGGTCCCATATAAGGTCTAGGTCCTCTCATTCCTCCAGCAAGCATTCCTCCAACAAGCATTCCAGTAACTAAAGCAGTACCATTACCACTTCTTCTATAAGGCTCATTAACAACTACTGGTTGTTGAACTACATATACTGGTTGTGGTTGTTGAACATATACTGGTTGTTGTTGTACATATACTGGTTGTTGTTGCACATATACTGGTTGTTGTTGTTGAGTTAATGCTTCATTTGTATATATATATTGCATTTGATTTTGATTTGGGTAATTATTTGTTGTCATTTTTAATTTTTTTTTATTTTTTTTTTAAAAAACTTTTTTTTCTCTTTTTTTTAAATTAAAAATCAAAATATATTAATTTTTTATTTTTGAATTTTTGAAAATATTATATGAAAAAAAATCTTTAAAATTGAAAAAAAAAATGTATTTTAATATTTTTTTTATTCTCTTCAAAAAATAAAAATTTTTAAATAAAAAGTAATAAAAAAAAAAAAGCAAAGTTAAAGAAAAATAATTTATTGTGATTCCCAATATTCAACAAATTCTCTATAATTAACATTAGGTTGATCATCTAATCCAGCTTCTCTGAAAATTTCATTAACTTCTTCTTCAGACATTGGAGTTCCTAATTTTGTTAAAATAACTCTAAGTTCATCTTTATTAATAGTTCCTCTTCCATCTCTATCAAAATATTCAAAAGCTTCTATTATTTCTTCTTTACTTGAAGTCTCTGGTTCATCATATGTTTGTTCTTCTACTACTGTTTTCTTTTGAACTCTTCTTGACATTTTTATATATATTTTTATTTGGGATTATTTTTTAAATATATATATTGTTGTTATATGAAAAAACAATAATTTTTTTTTTTGGATTTTTTTATTTTATTTTTTGAAAATTTTTATTTGTTTTTTTAATTTTTTTTTTATTTATTGTTTATGGATACTTTGGGGGAATTACAAAATAGTTTTGAAAATTTGTTTTTGGAAATTGCTAGTGCTGATAAGAAAAATAAAATTTTGATTAAGTTAAAAGAATGTTTAAATTTAATTGATGATATTTTTCTAGAAATTAATAAAGAAAAAGATAAAAGTGATTTTAAATTTAATATTATAAATGAAAATATATTAAATGATTTAATAGAAATTAAAGATAAAGTAACAATTAAATTTGAAATAAAATTAGAATTAAACAAAATAATAAATAAAATTTTAACACAAGAATATTTTCCATATATATTTGAAATAAATGAAAAAATTATATTATTAATTAATGCATTCTTTTCAATTATTCAAAAAATAAAAGGAGTTTTATTATTTGATATAATAATTAGGAAAATGCATTTATATTTAGAATATATTTTGAATATAAGTCCTTATAAAAAATTATTATTAGAATTAAAAAAAGGATTTATTATTCCCTTTTCTTATAATTATATTTTATGTGAAAAGAATATTGAACAAATTTTAAAATTATGTTCTTCTAATGAAGCTGATAATAAAGAAATAGGAATTGATTCTTTAAATGATTATTTTAATAAAATTTCTTTATTTGAAAAATATGATTTTTTTATTGAATATGCAGGGGAAATTTTAGTAAATTTATTTAAAAATATTTCATATGATTATTCAATTTCATATCTTAAACTAGGTTATATTTTAATTAATTTATTAATCCCAAATAATTTTATTATAACAGCTAATTAATTCAGATGATAATAATAATAAAAATTTAAATTATATATATAATGATTATTTAATTGATAATTTAGAAGATTTTTTTGTTTTATTACCATATAAAAATTATGAATTTTATTTTCAAAAAGATATAATATATTTTATAGAAAAAATAGTAAATATATCTATCACATTTCTAACAGTTATAATAAAATTTGATGAAAATTTTGAATTACAATATATTTCATATATAATATTAAAAAGAATATATTTTATTTTTCCTACA
>JAEEGK010019469.1_pt1 | contig 14554 bp, 11 predicted proteins | sample 8958771 | NCBI WGS metagenome assembly JAEEGK01 (sample SAMN16246547, study PRJNA631951) | gut metagenome | biome: gut microbiome; feature: rumen; material: SC-attached | host: Bos | place: Iran: Karaj | collected 2018-10
AAATTATTGATTTATAAAAAATATGGGCCCAATCCCCAATCCCCAATCCCCAATCCCCAATCCCCAATCCCCAATATCTAAAAAATAAATATATTAATTTAAATATAATATATTTAAAATTAATATTAATAATATTTATTTATAAAATGATAAAAATAATTAAATAATTTTTTAAATAATTTAATAAAAAAAAAATAACTTTTACTAAATGATATTTATCCCATATAAATAATTTAAATAATAATTAAATAATATTTTTATATTTCATAACAATATGACTTTAAAAGAATACTCAGAAAAAAAAACAATGAAATGCTTTGCTATGTTAGGGATTGGAAAAACAGGATGGATAGAAAAACCAGTTCCCGAATGTGGTCCAATGGACGCATTATTACGTCCATTGGCTTTAGCTCCTTGTTCATCAGATATTCATACTGTATTTGCCGGTGCAATAGGAGACAGAAAAGATATGGTTTTAGGTCATGAAGCAGTTGGTCAAATAGTAAAAGTAGGTTCAATGGTAAAAACTTTTAAAGTAGGTGATAAATGTATAGTACCTGCAATAACTCCAGATTGGGGAGACCTAAATTCTCAAGCAGGGTATCCTATGCATTCAGGGGGTATGCTTGGAGGTTGGAAATTCTCCAATTTTAAAGACGGTGTTTTTTCAGAAATTTTCCATGTTAATGAAGCAGATAATAATTTAGCTCTTCTTCCTGATTCAATTGAACCTGCAGTTGGATGCATGTTAAGTGATATGGTTACTACTGGAACTCATGGTTCAGAATTAGCTAATATAAAATTAGGAGATACCGTATGTGTTATTGGAATTGGACCTGTAGGTTTAATGTCTGTTGCTGGATGTAGTTTACATGGAGCATCTCGTATTTTCGCTGTAGGTTCAAGAGAAAAATGTTGCGAAGTTGCTATGAAATATGGAGCAACTGATATAATTAATTATAAAAATGGTACAATTGAAGAACAAATTTTAAAAAAAACTGATGGAAAAGGAGTTGATGCTGTTGTTATTGCCGGAGGAGACTGTGATACTTTTGATTCTGCAATTAAGATTTTAAAACCAGGTGGAACAATTGGAAATGTAAATTATCTTGGTGAGGGAGAGTTTGTAAAAATTCCTAGAGCTGAATGGGGAGTTGGAATGAGTCATAAAAAAATAAACGGTGGATTAACTCCTGGTGGAAGACTTAGAATGGAAAAATTAGCAAGCCTTCTTGTTTATAAAAAATTGGATCCTAGCCTCTTAATAACTCATAGATTTGAAGGTTTAGAAAATGTTGAAAAAGCTTTGTTATTAATGAAAGATAAAACAAAAGATTTAATTAAACCTGTTGTTACTATTAAATATCCTGATGTTTAAATTATAATTTATATTAAAAATTGTGTTTTTATTAAAAAATTTATTGTTATAAACATAAATTTTTAAATTTTAAAAGATTTTTTTTTTAATATTAAATTATATTTCTTATATTATTTTTTAGATATTTAATTAATATTATTTATTCTTAATATTTAATATTTTTTTAATTTAATTAAATATTTTTGTATATTTAATTAAAAATCTATTGTAAAATTATTATTAAAATAATAAATATAATGAGAATAATTTAATTTAATTGATATATTAATTAGTTAGAGTTTGAGCTTGAGATTGAAATTCATTCATAATATCTTTTTGTTCAATTGGTTTTAATTTTTTATATCTTTTATAAACAATATATCCTATTATTATTATTACTAATAATACAAAAAAAATTATAAGAAAAATTACAAACCCTGAAAGACCTTTTTTAGTATCATAATAAACTACATTTTGATATAATTTTTTAATACTAAAATTACCTCTTTTTATTCCTATTACAGCTATAGCTACCTTTGAACCTATATCTTTAATTTTCTCTTTACCCAAATCATAAATATTAATTTCCTTATCAACATCATCTTCATATTTTATAATTTTATAATTTTCTTTACTATTCATTAATTTATTTATACTACATAAAGAATATAAATAATCTTCTTTTCCTTTCTTTGTTACTACAATTTCATAAGTAGATTTATCATTTTTTAACATTCTAAAAAATTTTAATTCTTTACCATCCAATAAAACTTTAAAATCATCAGTAAATTCTAAGTTTTTATCTTCTTCATCTTTAATTGTATTAAATCTAAAAAAAATATCATTAGTTTTATTATCAAACTCAAATTGAGTGTTCGTTTTTTGATTATAAAAAACAAAATAATTATCTGTTTCATTCAAAGTTTTATCTTCAATATAAAAATCATTTTCATATAAATTAACATTTATATCTTTTGATTCACTACATTTTGAAATTTGAACAAAGAATTTATTAGATTCAACTTTTGAATTATTTAAACTTATTAAATTATTTTTATTATTTATTATTGTATCGTTTTCTTTTGAAATAACATTCCATTCTTTTTTATAAATTTGATTAAAAGTAATTGAATTAATATTTCCACTTTTTTTATATAAAATAAAATAATAATCATCATTTTCCATAAAATTTTTTTGTTCGAAAATTTCAGATTGATATAAAAAAAATGGTGAAGAAATATTCAATGAATAATATTCGCTATCAATATTAAAACATTGAATATTTGAATCTTCTGGAATATAACCTTCAGTTCCATATGTTTCAGATACACATATTTCTGTTTCATTATCTGCATCTATATAAACATGATATCCATTAACAATATTATTTTCTGTTTTATTTTTTAATAAAACATAAATTATTTTATCTGTATCTTCATCTTCTAATGTTTTATTTGAATCAATTAATTCAATTTTATTTAAATCATTATTTCCTAAATTAAGTTGAAATAAACATTCTTTTGAAATACATTTTACTTCTAATTTATCTTCATTTTTAAGAGTATTTTTATAAATGTGTTCTTCATTTGATAATTGTTTTTTTAACTCATCATTAATATAATATTCTATTTTTTGTTCATTTTTTCCTAATAAAATAATACTAAAATTCAAATCGCTTTGAATAGATTCACCTATATTATAAGTAATTGTTTGTGAATTTTCTAAATAACAAACATCACTTTTTCCAGGATTTATAACTTCAGGATCATAATTTTTATTATAAAAATTTAAATAACCTAATAAACTTGAAGTACAATTGATTCCTATTATATCTATATTACTGTCATTTATAAATTTTGAATTAATAATATCGCCATTTTCATTAAAAAAAATATCAGATAATGTCATATTATATTTTGGTTTAATTTTATTTTGATGATTAATGTATCCTTCTCCATAAAATACATCTAAATAAATTAAATAATTATCTAATTTAGATTTATCTTCATATTTACTTAAAAAATAAGCTTTTTCTTTATAACAATTTTTTAAATTAATTTTTTGTCTAAAATTTCCTTCAAAATTATCTTTTTGGAAATAAAACAATTTTGTTTCATTAGAAGCATAAAATAATATTTCATTTAAACTATCATTATTACTATAATTATAAATCATTACATTAATAATTTTATTTCCTTTATATAAATCTTTTCTATAAAATTCAATTTGTTTATAATCACTAAATTTAATATTATCATCAAGAATATCTCCTTCAATAATTCTTAAAAAATCTGGATATTTATTAATTATTAATAATTCTTTATTATCATTAAATATTTCTTCTAAATTCACAACAAATATTTTTGGAACTAAATTTCCAGTCGTATTATAATTTTTTGAATCATCATCAGTAAAATTTATATTTTCAATAAAACCACTTTTTATAAATGTTAATGTATTTTCCATGTTGTTATTTATTGTTAATTTAAAAACAATGTTTGTTTTATTATCTTTATAATCATTTGAATTGAAAAAAATATGAAAATCATTGAATAAATCTTTTATTACATTACATTTAATTGGATAATCTAATTCAATTTCATTGTCATATATTTCACTATCATTTGCAAAATAACATTTTAATTCAAAATCACTTAAATTTAATGGTTTTAAACTATGAATAATAAAACTTATGTTTTTATTATTATTTATTGAATATAATAAATTACTATAAAAATAATAAACTCCATTATTAATAATATTAAAATAATATTCTTTTTTTATTTCAGAAATTTCGTAATAAAAATTTCTTAAAAAATTAAAACAAATTTCTGTGGTTATATTTTTATCTACATTATTTGATTTACCATAAACAATATTTAATTCAGTGTTATTATCTATATTTAAATAATCAGAAAAAATATTACAATTATCAGCTTCTGATAAATTTTCATTAATAAAAATAGAACCTTTAACATCTGTTTCATTAATTTTAAATTGAGTTAATATTTCATTATAATTATTTAATTCTTTAGGTAAATAAAATGTTATATTTCTAAAATCAAAATCTGATATAGATAAACAAAAAGGATTTATTATCGTATTCGTATAAAAAAGTTGAATATTTTCATTTAAATCATAAAAAAAAGTAATAAAAGTATTATCTTCTTCTTTATTTTGAAATACAATATAATAATCAATACTTTCTTTTATTTGTAAATTAATATCTTTAACTTTATTATTTATATCAAAAACTTTTGTAAATTGTGAAAATTCATCGCTTGTTTCATCATATTTAATATTTATATCTTCATAAAAATATAATTTACATGTATCTAAATATTGATTTTGAATTGATAATAATAAATTTGTGTTTTTATTGGATTTGAATTTAAATGCAGTATAAGATGATTTTAAAAATTCATGTATTTTATATAATGTTATGTTTATAGGAAAATTTAGAATGATATCATAAATATCGATTTCTTTATCTTCTTTTATAATTTTTGATATTATTTTATTAAAATAAAATATTAATGTTATAAAAATAATGAAAATTGTTTTCATTTTTTAAATGTTTTAAAATTTTTTATTTATTAGATTATTAATTAATAGTTAAAATAAATTAAATATTTATGATTTTTAATATTAAAAATTATTTTTTAGTTAATTATTTTTTTTTTATTTTTTTATAATTAATGATTTTGAAAATTAATAAATAAAATTTTCATTTTTATTAATATTTTACTTTATTTAAATTTTTATTAAAAAAAACATTTTAATTCAAAAAATATTTTTTATTAAAATAAAATTTCAACATTGATTTAAAAACAAATTTATAAATTAATTTAAATTAAAAATTATTAATTGTTTAATTTAAACATATTTTTTAATGGAAAATAATAAATTAGAAACAAAACAAAATTATTTAAGAAATGCAATTTTAAATAAAGGTTATAATGCCCAAGATTTCTTTAATTTTTTAATTCAAAAAAAAGGCGAAGAAGGAGGTGATTTAAATAATTGGAATTTTATAGAATTAGAAAATGTTGTTAAAGAATTTCAATCTATTTACAATATAAATAATATAGAAAATATTGAAAATAATATTGAAATTTTAAATGAAAATAATAATAATTACGAAAATAACAATAATGAAAATAATAATAATTTTCAAAATAATTTCAATAAAAATTCAATCGAAAATAAAACAAATATTAATTTATTAGAAATTCAATGTTTATCTGATGATAAAAGTCCATTATCAGAATATAATCAATTAAATATAAAATTATCAGAGTAAAATATTATTTTAATAATATTAAAATAGTCCAGAAAAAAAAGAAGAAAATTCAATGTTATTTGGATTATTTTCAAAAAATAAATACATATCATATTTAATTAAATTAGAACCAACAAAAATTTCAATTCGTAGAAATTATCAAGATTTTGAATGGTTAAGACTAATTTTAACAAAATTATATCCAAATATTTATGTAAGAATTTTATTTATTTAATAGATTCCTCCAATTTCATTAAAAACAATTCCAGAAAATTCAAACGAAAATAAAATGAAAAAAAGAATGTTTATTTTAGAAACATTTTTAAATAATATTTTAAAAGATAATTTATTAAAAAATAGTAATATTTTTTTTGATTTTTTATCTAATAAAGATATTAATATAATCAAAAAAAAATATAATAATATTGAAAATGAAATAGATTTAAAAAAAAAACATACACGTTCAGGAAAAATAATAATAAATAAAAAAATTTTATCAGATGAAAAAATATTTAATAAATTAAAAAATAATATCGATTCTAATATTGATTTAATACATAATTTACAAAAAAAAATTACTTCTTTAATTAAAGAAATTAATAATATTTCAAATAAATTAAATGATATTTCTATTATTTCTAAAAAATTATATGAAAATTGTGTTATGAATTCAGAAAATGAAAATATATTAAAAAGTTACAATTTATTAGAAAAATTTATGAATAATATTATTAATTTCAATAATAATTTTTCTAAAAATTTAGAAATTAATTTAAAAGACTATTTTAAATATGTTAAATTAGAATATTATTCAATAAAAGAATTATATGATAAATACGATTATCAACAAAATTTATATTTAAAATATAAAGAAAAAATTCTTTCTAATAATAATAATAATAATCAAATAAATGAAAATAAAAACATTGAAAACATTCAATTAAATTTATTTTTTTATGCAATTTCCTTCAAAAACGAATTCGAACGTTTAAGAGAAAAAATAGGTTTTAACAACATTAATAACATAAAAACCTTCAAAAATAATATTATAAATTCTCTTTCAGAATTAATAAATAAAATAAATATTAAAAATTTATAAATAATATCAAATTAAATAATTTAAAAATAAATTTCACTATTTTTATATATAAATAAAATTAAATAAATAAAAAAAATAATTATTTAATATAATTATTAAACAATATTAATGGAAGACTATGAAATTATTACACGTTTAGGAGGAGGTTCTTTCTCAGAAGTTTTCAAAGCAAAAGAAAAAAGCACAGGCGAATTTGTAGCAATAAAAGTATTAAAAAAAAAATACACAAAATGGGAAGATTGTTTAGAATTACGTGAATGTAAAAGTTTACAAAAACTAAACAAAGCATCAACAATTTCCCCAGGAATCAATCACATAATTAAATTAAAACAAATAATATTCATAAAAGAAAGTGGAACATTAAATTTAGTATTCGAATATTGCGAAAAAGATTTATACGAACTAATGAAAAGCAATAAAAAAATGTCCGAAACTCAAATTCGAGCAATAATGCATCAAACGTTACTAGGTTTAAGTTACATGCATAAATACGGTTTTTTTCACAGAGACATGAAGCCAGAAAACTTACTATTACTAAACGAAGTCATAAAAATCGCCGATTTTGGCCTCGCAAGAGAAATAAGAAGTGTGCCACCTTACACCGAATATGTAAGTACGAGATATTACAGAGCCCCAGAATGTATACTAAAATCCACACATTATAACTCACCTATTGATATTTGGGCAATAGGATGTATAATGGCTGAAATGTATTTACATCCTCAACCTCTTTTTTTTGGCAACAATGAAAAGGAAGTTTTTTATCGAATGTGTTCAATTTTAGGTAGCCCCAATCACAATAATTGGAACGAAGGTATTCAATTAGCCAAAATGTGTAATATGAAGTTCCCTAATTTTAGTTCCCCCACGAATTTGAAAAATATTATTCCCCAAGCGAGTGATGATGCTATTGATTTAATGAATAAAATGCTAAAATGGGACCCTAATGATAGAATGACTGCGAATAATTTGTTGATGCATCCGTTTTTTACTAATTATGTTATTAGTCAAGTTGTGTCGACGCCTGATACTGGGTATAGCAATGTGCCTATTATTGGAACGGGGGTGAAAAAATATAGCAATAAAAGAATATCGAAAAGAACGAGTATTAATAGTAGTAGTAATGTGAATGCTTCTAAGAATTCTTTGAGTGATTTTAGTAAGGTTTTTAATGATACGAAGGGATTTGAAAATTTAATTAATAATTTGAAAAGTGAAAAGAATCAAATTGATAAAGCGTTTGATGAACAAATTAAAAAAGATGATGATGATGAAGGTGAATTTGAATTTGAAGAATCGTTGTTAAAAAGTAAAACGAATTTTAATGTTTCTGAGAGAAAAAAAAATGAAGATGATTTAAAAAATAATAATAATAATAAAAAAGAAAGTTTTAAAGAAATTATTAAAAAAAAAAATAATGAAAATTCTAATGAAAATAATAATAATAATAATAGTAATAATAATAATAATAAATTAAATAATAATAGTAATGCAGGTTTTAATGGATTTTATTTTGGAAGAAAAAATAATAATATTTATTTTAATAATAAAAATAAAGAAAATAATTTAGATTTTTCTTCTTCAAATAATAATAATAATAATTTAAATAACAGAAGAAAATTAAATGATGATTATTTAAACAAAAATAAAATCGAAGAAAATGACAATGATGATGATGATGATTTATTTTCAAGTAAAAATAAAGAAATTACTAATAAAGATAATAACATTGAAAATAATGAAAATGAAGATGAATTTTATGTAATTAACAAAAAAAAAACAAGTGAATTATATTCAAATAATAACATAAATAACAAAAAAATTTTATTTGGCGAAAGACGAGCAAACATTCTACAAAAAAGCAGCAGCACAAATAAATATGAATTTTCTCTTCCAATGAATCATAATTTAAACAACGATTTCGGAAATTTAAATAATAATAATAATAATAATGATTTTTTTTCTTCTTTCAATAAAAGAAACATTAATAGAGATAATTTTAATAATAATAATAATTCTATCAATAATAATAAAATATATGAAAATTTGCCTCCGAGACATCATAATTTAGGAAATAGTTATTTTAGCAGTAGCCAAAAAAATATTAATAATAATAGTAGTAGTAATAATAATAGTAATGATAATGATGTTGATTATAGTAATAAATTAGATTTTGATACTACAAAACAATTAAAAAATATTAATAAAAATCCTTCGAGACGAAGTGCAAGAAAATTCTTAGAAGAAACTGAAAATAAAATATTAGAAAATAATAATAATTTTAATTTTAATTTTGATAATATTTTATCAAGAAGAAATAATAATAATAACATTAATAATAATAATAATTTATTTGAAAATAGAATAAATAATAATATTGATATGAATATAGGAAATTTAGCTTTTGGTTATAGAGAAAATAAATATAATTTTTCTAATAATTTAAATAATAATAATAATTTATTTGGATTGCCTAATATTAATAGTTATAAATTCAATATTAATAATGATTCAGGAGGAAATAAATTTTTTTCAGGAAATCGAAGAAGATACATGAATTCAAATGGAAATAATTATAGTAACTTTGATTTTTAACATAATAATTTTATTTATTTTTATATATATTATAAATTATAATATAATAATAATATAATATAAATAATATAAATATTCATATTTTTTTTTTATTAGATTTTAAAAAGAAAATTATTTTATTTTCATTCAATTAAAAATGGATAATAATAATAATAATAATCAAGAAAATTTTGATAATATTTTTATTTCAGAATATTTAGAATTTTTTAATACTTTTGATAGAGACAAAGATGGAAAAATAAATAAATCTGAATTAAACAATTTATTAAAAACATTAAATATTTTCATTTCAGATTCCGAATTAAACGATGCTATTTCAGAAGTTGACATTGATGATGATAAAAAAATCGATTTTAAACAATTTTTACATTTAATGGAAACAAAATTTAAACATCAAATTGATGAAAATAATTTAATTTTAGCATTCGAAAATTATGACCAAGAAAAAAAAGGAATTTTCACCAAAAATCAATTCAAAAACATTCTAAAAAATCTCAAAAATTTATCATTATCAGACGAAGAAATTAACAACATAATAAACATAAATTTAATAAACAATAATAATAATAATGATTCTATTGATTACATAAATTTCATTCAAAATATTGTATATAATAATTAAATAAAAAAATAATAAATAAAAAATTTATATAAAAATAATTATTTAAGCTTAATTAATTAAATAAATTTATATAAAAAAAAATGACCGAAGTTGTTGTTAAAGATTATGAAAACGATATTAGAAACATTATTGAAAAATCAGTTGATAAAGTTATAGGAAACCAAAAATATGATGAAAAAGCCGCACCAGGTTGGGTTAGAGAAATTTGTACAGAAATAACAAATCAATGCTTAAATGCTAATTTCCCTTTCAAAGTTGTTGCTAATGGTTTTATTATGAAAGCTGGTAAAGCTGGATTTAACAATAATACTAAAATGTATTGGGATCCTACACATGATGGACATGTCGTTTTCAAAGAAGAAAAAAAAGATGATTTAATGCATTATGTTTTTTCTGTTTATGGTGTTACAGATTAAAATAAATTAAATAAATAATTTTATTTAATTTTTATTTAAAGAAATCTTTTTTAAATTATTTTTTTTTTTTTTTGATGATTTTGTTTTTTTTCTTTCTTTTTTTTTTTGTATGAATGTTTATATTTTTATATATAAAAATATAATTAATATAATATAAATATAATTGTTATAAATAAATCAAAAAATGATATATTTTATTTAATTATTAAATTATTATTTTAAGTTTTTTTTTTATTAATATTTAAATTTATTTTTAATTTATTTTTTAATTAAAATATTATTAATAATATTTAATTTAAATAAAAAAATTATGGGAAATTCTTTTTTATACAACGAATATATAAAAAAATGTAAATGTTGCAAAAAAATAACAAACAATAATTTCATTCCTTTGCAAACATCATTTTCACAACAAAACGAACCAAATTTCAAATACAACAAATTAAAAATACTTCAATTAACACCAAACAACGAATTTCTCCCTCAAGGAATTTACGAAAACATGGAAAATTTCGACATATTAAAATCATTTCTTTCAAAACCTTTAGTTCAAATTTATTTCAACGAATTATTCCGCCCAAACAAAAACATAAAAACATTCCAATATCAAAAAATAAAAGGAATTTTTAATGAAATGAAATCAGATTTTGATAATCTTTTCAAACGTTTTAAAATAAAATACAAAATCCCAACATCAAAATTCAAAATCAAAACTTTTTCCTCCAAAATAGAAAGCAACCCATGTGAAAACGAAGATTTAGACATGTTCATTCCATTATTTTTTCTAGAATTTTTAATCTACCCAAAAAGCTTCATTAAAAACTCCAAAATCAAACAAATTATTTTCGTCCACGACATTCAATTCACAACACCATTTTACTCTCAAGAACGCGCAGGATGTCCAGAATATCAACAAACGAAGAGTTTAATTTTAGCCGCAGCAGAAAGAAACTTTTTATACATTCGAATTGTCATGCATCATGAATTTTTTCATTATGTAGATTGGATCGATGACAATAGCTATGAAGATGAAATATTTGAAAAACTTAATGAACCAAATTTCAAATATGGAAACGGAGGAGAATTTGAACGCGAATGGATAAAATTAGAAAAAGGAACGAAAGGATTTATTAATCATTATAGCACGACTGGTTTAGAAGAAGATCGGGCGGAAATTTATCAGTATTTAATTGGGGATCCGGATGAAGCTTTGAATAATAAGGATGAAATTGTGAGAAAGAAAGTGAAAAGAATTCAGGAGTTTGTGAATAAGTTTGATCCGAAAGGAATGGGAAATAAAAATAATAATTTTTGGGGGAATTTGATTGATTTTAGAAGAAAATTTGTGTATAGAGAACAAGTTTATCAAGGAGGATTTAAAGAAGATGAAAAAAATGTTGATATTAATAAAAGTGATAAAAATAATGAAAAAAATAAAATTATTTTTGATAATAATAATAATAATATTATTGAAAATAATAATAGTTTTAATATTATTCAAACAGAAGATTAAATAAAAACATAGATTTATAAATATTAATAATTTATAAATAAAAAAGTAATTAATATAAATTAATAATAATAATATTAAAATTATTATGTCTGAAAATGAAAATTATGAAAATGAATTTGAAAATGAAAATTCTATTGAAAAAGAAGAAAAAATTCCTGTTGAAGATGAATTATTAAATATGGGATTTGATGAAATTTTAGTTCAAAAAGCATGTAAATATAATGATAATAATATTGAAAAATGTTTGTTTTGGATTTATTATCATTTAGATAAAGAAAATTTAGATGAAGAAAGTGATTCTAATAGATATAATGGATTTGTTAATAAATTCGCAAAAAATATTAATAATAAAATGGAAGAAAAAGATAAAGAAGAAGAAGAAATTAAAAAATTGGAAGAAGAAGAAAAAAATAATGAATCGTCTAATGATTTAAAAAATAAGGTTATTAATGATGTAAATAATGAAAATAATAATGAAAATAAAGAAAATAATAATGAAAATAATGAAAATAATGAAAATAATTATGAAAATAATGAAAATAATAATGAAAATAATAATAAAAATAATGAAAATAACGAAAATAATGAAAGCGAAAAAAAAAATAACAATAACGAAATTAAAGAAGAAATCGAAGAATCAAATAAATTAAACGATAGTGCGGAGTTAGAAAAAGAAATAAACGAAATGTCAAAATCAAATAATAATATTAAATCTCAAGATAAAAATAAAACAAATCGAACAATAGATTCAAGTATGTATATTTCAAACAACGAAATGTCAAATAACAACAATATTAATAACGAAAATTCAAACGAAAAAATTGAAAATTCAACCGAAAACATTGAAAATTCCAATGAAAACAAAAAATCATACACTCACATTGAAAACATAAATATTTACATTTCAATATTAAAAAAAATATTAAAAGTTTCAGTCAACAAAAACATTTTATTAAAAATATTCAAAACAATAAAAAAAATAATAGAAAATATTTTAACATTTCCCGACGATGATAAATACAAATCAATAAAAAAAAACAACGAAAAATTCCATGAAAACATTGGACAATACAACAGTGCTTTAAAAATATTAGAAGAAATTGGTTTTAATGAAAACGAAGAAAATATTTTAAAAATCACAAACATCGACACAAATTTATTAAAAAACACTCAAACAATTTTAGAAAACGAAATTGAAAATTTAAATGAAATTTAAAATAATAAATAAATTTTAATATTAATTAATATATTTAATTTATAATAATAATTATAATGAAAAAAAACGAAACAGAATCATTCGGAAAAATAATTTCAAAAGAACAACAACCATCGAATTTAAAATCAAAAGTAAAAGAATTTCTATCAAAATTAAATGATTTATCAACACAAGAATTCGCATTTAAACAATTCAAAATTTTACTTAATAAATACAATTCACAAAATGACATTAAAATAGTTTTTCCATTATTACTTTCATATTCAAATTCAACAAAATCCGGAAGAGAATTTCAAATAATTCTAATTTCATATGCATTATACATAAAATACATAAACAACATAGATAAAAATATTATAAACAAAATTTTAGAAGCAATTGGAATTTATTTAACAGACAATGTTTTCAATATCCACAAAGCAAGTAGCATATGCGTAATGGAATTATTTGATACTTTACAACAAATTAATAATAATAATAATAGCAATGGATTAGAATTTTTATTACATTTTTTTATAAATTTAATTAACAAAAATCATAGCGCAACGAGTAATTTTAAAGACAATGGAATTTTAAATGGAAGTTTTATAATAATAAACGATTTAATTGGTTACATTATTCAATCAAATAGTTCTAATAAAATTAATAATGATGATGATAATATTAATGAAGGAATTAATAGAATTAATAGACAAATTGAAAGAAATGAAGTTGAAAAAGCTTCTGATTTAAATTCTTTTTTGTCGATTTTAATTTCGTTAGTAAATGAATTAATTTCAATGTTGAAAAAATTTAAATATCCAAATGCGCATCTTTTACAATCAATTTCGAATTTAATTGAAATTTTGCCATTTTCTGAATATAAAAATAATTTTAATAATAATGTTTATAATATTTTATTTAAAGTTTTGTATAATAATGATAGTTCGGTTTATTTAAGTAAAATTGAAGTTATTAATATTTTTGCTAATTTGAAAAAAAAAATCAAAAATTTTGATAATGAATCTGATGTTGTTAAGGTTCTGCAATATGCCGCTAAAGATAGAGTTTTTAAAGTACAAGTTGCGGCTGAAGCGTGTTTGAATTTGTTTTATAATATTAATGGGAATAGTAATTTAAATACTAGTAGTAATAATTTAAGTAGTAATAATGTAAATTTGAGTAGTAATAATAATAATTTAACTGAAAATAATAATAATGAAAATAATAATAATAATGAAAATAATAATAATAATGAAAATAATAATGAAAATATTAACAATGAAAATAATGATATTGAAAATAATGAAGTTAATAATAATTTAGAAAATGAAAATAATGAAAAAGATAATAATAATAAAAATATAGAAAATGAAAATGAGAATGAAGAAATAAAACCTTCAACAAAATCAAAAGATAAAAAGAAAGTTGGTTTTCAAGTTTCAAATTAAATATAAAATAAAATATTTATAAAA
>JAEEGK010019473.1_pt1 | contig 14552 bp, 6 predicted proteins | sample 8958771 | NCBI WGS metagenome assembly JAEEGK01 (sample SAMN16246547, study PRJNA631951) | gut metagenome | biome: gut microbiome; feature: rumen; material: SC-attached | host: Bos | place: Iran: Karaj | collected 2018-10
AGATTGGGACCAATCCCAAATCTACAAAAGTTTCATATTTTTATAATAATGAATAATATAAATAAATTAGAATATTTAATGATTAAATAAATAATATTTCCATAATTAAAAACATTAAAAAAATAATAATATACTATATTCCTATTATTAAAATTTCATTAACTCAACTATTCAATTTTTATTTCTATTTCAATTGATCATTATGATAATTATAATAATTTTTTGCACATTCAGACATTTCATTTTTTGAATAAAATTTATTTCCTAAGATTTTTGAAATATCTATTAAACTTTCATTTGTTTCTCCATCTCTTAAACTATAAGGATCAGAAAATTTAGATATGAATCTTAAATTCAATTGGGATAAATAATTCCTTGCAATTTTAGATTTTAATTTTTTATTTTTTAACTTTTCTTTTTTCAATTCATCTTTTTTTTTCCATTCTAAACTTTTTTCTTTATATATCATTAACATATTATTAAAAAATTTATTTGTCATTAAATTATTTCTCTGAGTTTTTTTTTCTTCTTCTGGAGATACTTCATCATTAAATTCTGGTTTTTTTAAATTTCTTATAAAATATTTTTTTCTATATTTTTGATTAATTATTGATGAATACTCACTTAAGTTTGGTAATGAAAAATTAAATAATTCATTTATTCTGTTTACTTTATTTAAATGTTTATTTCTTAAAGTTTTATTATTTGTAATTTCTTCTTTTACAATATTCAAAGAATCTTTCTCTTTAATAACATTATTATTTTCTTCTTTATCAATCAATTTATTATTACTTAAACTTAAAGATTTCATAAGTGAATTTACAATTTTATTCTTTAAATTAGGAATATCATCATTAATATTTGTTTCATTTATTAATTTTTTTCTATATCCCCTTAATAAACGGAAAGAATTTGAAATTTTCTCTAATTTTAAATTTATCATATTTCTTTTTTCTACTCTATTAAATTTATTATTATTTAAATATTTTGTTGTAGTACCTATATAATCTTTAACATCATTATTAAAATTTATTTGTTCTTCTCTCATAATATTAGATATTTTATTTAAAGCATCTTTTCCTTTTAAATTATTATATTTTTTATATTTATTATCATTTGGAATTTCTTTTATTGTTCCAAAAACTTTATTTAAATCTTTTACTGGATTAATATCTTGTCTTAATTTGTCAAATATTTTTTTCATTTCTTTATTATCTTCTTTAATATCAATTTGGCTTTTTTTAAATCTATTTTTTTCTATATTTATTTCATTTGATTTTGTATATATTGATTTAGAACTTAAAGAATTTTTCATTTTAATTTCATCTCCAAAATATTTTTTAAAATTTTGTGTTATATCATTTCCTCTTTTTGCATGATTTATTCGTTCTTTTGATAAAAAAATAATTTTATCTAAATCATTATTTGAAGATTTATTTATTTGACGAAATATGTTAGAAATTTTAGAATCATTCCTAATTATTTTTTTTGTCATTTTAACTTTATTCAATAAAATTTTCAATGTTTTTTTATGTTCTTCTGAATTCATATTTTTTTCTGTTAATTGTTTTTTAATAAATCAATTTTTATTTGTTTTCATATAAATTATTTCACATATTATAAATGATTATGGATATTAATCAAGTTTCTTATTTTTTTGAAATTTATTATTTTATTTTATTGAAAAGAAAAAATGATATAGAATTTAATATTATAAAACAGTATATATTTTTTAATTAATGTATGTATATTCACCTCAAAAAATAGTTTTACTGTTTAAATAATCTTTTTTTAATTAATTTAATTTTTTCCTACATAAATAAAATCTAAATATAAAACGAAAACAAACCCAGAAAATATATTTTCTTTGATTAAATTATTCATAAAAAATTGTAAAAAAATTTAATAATATTATTTTTAATAAATAAATAATTATATATTAAAAATATTTCAGATATAATTGACAGAAAACTATTTCAAAAAAAATAAATATAAGAAAATTTCAACCAATAACGTTATAAAACTTTTAAAGATTCAATAAAATGATTTAACTTATTATACATAATTTTAATTTTTGCAATAACAAAAATATTTAAAATAATAAATATTATAATTTCCCAAATCATATTAAAAATAAGATAAGGAACAATTAAATTTGAAAAATGATGAAAAATATTATCTATTTCTTGTTTAAAAATAGATTCATTAAAATAAAATCTTATTATTCTATTTATTATTAAAACAAAAGTATATAAATTAAATAAATCAGGTTGTTGAATTAAATTTTGAATATCTTCAAAATTTCCTTGATAATATTTATTATATAATTGATTTAATAAATATAAAATATTTTTAATAAACATAGTATCATCTCCAATAGTAGAAATAGGAAAATTTTCACATATAATATATAAAAAATCCTTGAAATCAATATTAATTTGGTTTAAAGCTTTTCTCATAACTTGATCATCTATTTTAGCATTTAAACAATTCAAATCAACTTGAGTATTTAATGGAGGAAAAATATTTTTATGAATAACTTCCATTGTCTCTTTTTCTCTTATAACTTGATGTAATTCTACCATTTTTTCAAATAAATAATCGTAATTTTCTAAATTTAATATTCTTTTTCCTATATCATATCTCGAAGAATTAGTTAACATTAAATATACTAAAGAATTAAAATTATCATAAGTATAAGAATCTAATTTTTGATTAATGTTTGAATAATCTACTAACCATAATAATTTTCTTTTACTCATATCTACACAAATAAAAAAAACTATTGTATATATAAAATAAAGTAAAAATGTTATTGTTATAACTATTTTATAAATTTGTACTATTATAATAAAATGTTTATCATTGATTTCAGGAAGTTTTATTTTATGAATTATATTCTCTTTTGAATCATTATTTGAATCATTATTATTACTATTTTTATTCTGAATTCTATCTTTTATTTCTTTTTTAAATGCTTCTTCATCTGAAGTTATTGTATTTATTATTTGATTTGGATTTTCTGAATATAATTCACATAATAGTTTTAAATTTGAAAATCTGTCTTGAATAAATGTAATATATTTAAAATTTTCAAATTGAGAATTCATTGGAAAGATATTTAATTTAAGCATTTTAATTAAAACAAAAAGAAAACTATAACAAATAAAATAAAGAATTATATGTAATATTAATAAAGCAATAAAAAAACCAAATAAATAACCTTTTAAAATATTAAATGAATTTTGGAATTTTTTTTGAATTGTATCACAAATTTTTTCTAAACCAACATTAACCATTGGATTATTTAATAAAACTAAATACATATTTTTTTTAATTTGACTTAATTGGGTAGAATTATCTGCAGTTATTATTATTTGTTGATTATTATCATTATAAGTAAAATTTAATAAAGCAAATTTTTCATCTAAATAATTATTTTGTAAAATATAAGTTAACCAGTTCATATATTCTCTAATTAAATCTAAAAATAATAAAACTTCTCTTTGAATAATTATCGAAGAATTATTTATTAAAATTTTAAATTTTGAAATTTCCTGATTTTTAATATCATTTAAATTTAAAACATAAATTTCATTTTCAAAAGTTTTAAAAGAAGTTAAACTTATTTCAAATCTTCCAGGAAGATCAAGTTGTAAAGCTTCATTAATTAAAGGAATTTTTTTAAAAGAATCTTTTTTATTTTGTATATCTTTAGAATAATTTTCATAATAATTTACACATTCTTTATTTCCTTGAGAAAAGTAACAAAAATTTGCAAAAAGTGAAAGTGGTGTAACTTCAATTGATCTTTGGAATTTTTTAAAATATTGAAATAAATCAAATAATCTTTTAAACACATTTTTTTCTCTTAGAACAAAAATTAAGCAAGTAAAAGCTAAAATCATTAAACATAAACCATAAATAAAAATACTTAAAGTAAAATAAGTTACTTGTTTATATCTTTTATGTTTTTCTTCAGTTTTATTATTTAAAACACTTTTAATTCCAGAAATATTATTTTTATTCAAAGATAAAGCTGACATTGATGCTTGTGAAAAAACGGATAAAGGAGCACCACCTATATTATTTTCATTTAAATTATATTTTTTTAAAGGGTCTTTATTTTTTTCATTACTTGTTGATTTATCATTTGATTCATTTGGTTTATAACATGTTTTTGATAAATTGAGTGTTTCTGAGAACATTATTGTTGTTTTTAATTGTGGTTTTGAATCCACTAAAGTTCCTGTATTTTTTTTTCTTTGTTCTTTTATGAAATATATATTCAATTTACTTTTTTGATCATCAAGAGTTAATTTTTTTGATAAAGAAAAATATATTTCGTTATTTCCTTCTTCAAAAGATAATATATTAGTTTTATTAAAACCAATATAATTCGTACATTCATTTATTCCTTCAGCTTTCATCAATTCTTTATATAATTGAAAATAAGAATAATGTTTAAATAAACATAAATATCTACCATTTGGAGTTGAATTAATTACATTAAATATTTCTTGGAAAGTAATATTTTTTCCAGCTTTATTTAAAACTTCTAATATTTCAGGAGTTAAACCAAAATATTTAAACAATAGAGGAGAAAAAGAAAAAAGTAATTCAATATTATTTTCTATTTTAAATATTATAACATTAATATAATCATTATAATAACTCATATCAATTAATAATTCATCAATCTTAATAGTAGGATAAACAGCATATTCAATTTTAAGAGAATTTACAAATCCATAATCTTCATCTGAAGATAAATCTTTACATAATAATTCAATATAATTTTTTTTATCTGTTATATCTGCATTTTTTAATTTATCAATACAAATATTTATTCCATAAGTTTTGAAAAATTCTGGAAATAAAGAGTCAAAATTTTTTCCATTATATTTTAATATTTGTTTACTTCCTCTTATTATAGTGAAAGCTCTTCTTTCTATTGAAAAACTTAGTAAAATTATTTTATCTTTTCTATAATGAAAATTTAAAAAATCTATATAGAAACCAATATCAAATTCATTTGAATTTTTTGGTTTTGGATTTATTAAACTTTCATATATAAATCTTAATACTAACATTTTATAATCATAATCATTGTTTTTTCTGATTATTGAACTTATATTGGGATGTTGTTTTATTGATACAAATTTATTTGCAATTTTTAAGTAATTTTCAGGAGTTTTTATTTCAAAATTTAAAAATTTTTGAAAGTCTTTAATATATTTAAGCATATCATTTTTTAAATCTTCATTTTTTTTAATAATAAAATACCGATCAATCAAATCTTTATTACTATTTTTAACTAATTCTGTAATAGTTCTTAACATACTTACAATTCTTTCTTGATTTCTATATTTCCTTGTTAATATAAAAATATTTCTAAAAAATCGAAAATGTTGATTACTTTGACTTAAAAATAAAACAGTTAAATATAAAAAATCTAATCTTAAAATATCGTTATTATCAAATAAATGTCTTTGTTTATGAGCAATAAATAGTAATTTAGAAATAAAATTAAAAGGTGGAAATGCTTTCATAATTGAATTAATATTATAAGATTCAACTAAAGTTGATTTTTCTTCTGATATATCATTATCTTTTAATATTGTTGTATGAAATTTAGTGATTTTGGCTTTTTGTTTTTTTTTTGGAGAATAATCTAATCCATCAAAATTTTCATCTTCTTCTTTTTCATTTAATTCTTGGCAAATTTCACAATTAAATTTCTCACAATTTATTTTATGATTTACAACCCAAGATGTAATAAAAGTTCCATGATCAATATTATTTGTTTGAAAAAACCAACAAACTCCTAAAATATTTTTACTTAATATTGCCTGAGATGTAATATAATTTTCAAAATTCGTTACTGAGATTATAACTTGGATTATAAAATATATTGTAGAAAAACAAGTAAAAAGAATATAATCATCTTTATCATAAAAAAGAAAAAAAAATATTATTGATACACAAGATTGATTTATAAATATTATTCTATATAATGTAATATCATTTAATGAAATATAAATTAAGGAATCTTTATTTAAAAAGAACATCATTAATAAATAAAGTCCTAAAGATAATATTCCCATTAAAATTAAAAAATCAATGAATAATAAAAGTACATTTATTTGATGTTTATTTTGAAAATAATAATTAGTTTGAATACATATCAAAATTTTAATGAATATAAAAATTTTGTCATATTGTTCTCCAAAAAAAGTATCAAAGGGATATTTATTAATTAAACTTTTTTGAAATTTAAATTTTAATAAAACTGAAAACTCTGTAAAAAAAGAATATTTAGAATATGTATCTCCTATTAAAAGCATTATTAAAACAAATAATAAAAGTATATCAACAAAAGAATATGTTTTTTGAAAAATAATTGAAAAAATTAAAGAAATTAAAGAATTAACTCCAAAAATTGCAATAATTCTTACGAAAAAATAACTATAAAAATTTATTAAAAAGATACTTTTAATTTGATTAAATAAAGATTCGTGTTCATAATTAAAATCTCCAAATGAATATAATGTTATATAAAAAATAACCCAAAAAAAAATGAAAATAGATATTGTGATATAAGCAGGGATTTTCTTTACTGAATATTTATTATAATCAAATATTTGCTCCGAAAAATAATGATATGGTGAAATTTCAGATAATATTTTTACTATTTTTACATCCTTTTCATTATATATTTCATTATAATTAAAAAAATCTGGAATTATCGTTAAAGAGCATGAAAAAATGTCTAAAAATTCTCCAAAGCAAAATATTATGATAAATATTTTATGAGTAAATATACATAGAAATAATCTTTTATACATATAGAAAAAATGACTTGAATTTTCCTTCTTCTTCATAACCTATAATAACTTTTGAATATTATTTAAAATAATGTTTAAAAAATTATTATTAAAAATTGACATTGTTAAGTTTAATATTTAATAATAATAAATAAATCCTAATAAAACAATTTACAATATTAAAAAAATAATTAAATTAAAAACCTATAAAAAAAAAGACAAATAAAAAAATTACAATCAAATAATTTATTTAATTCAGGAGTTAAAATCAAAAGAAAAACCAACTGTCTTTTGTTTTGTAAACAATATAACTAAATAAAATATTGAAAGAATCTACAATAAAAGATTATGCACAGAACTTTTACTTAAATTAATATGGAATAACATATTGAAGTAGATATATATATGTACTGGAAAAAAAATTATTCAATATAAAGAAAGCAAAAAAATTATTATATAAGGTATTAAAGTGAATATTATAACTGTAATTTGATTTAATAACGATTCCACAAAAGTATTTTGATTTAATTGACTTTGATTATATTAATAATTTTGAATTTACATTGATAAAAGTTTATTTTTTTGGTTCCAACAAATTAGAAAAAATGCATATTTTTTATTTAAGGAATTTTCAATTCTAACAATTGTTATAATAAGTTTGGTATTATTTAGGATTTGATCTTTATTTCAAAAATAGAAATTAAATAAGGAAATCTATCAATGATATATATTTTTAATAATAATTTGAAAATAAAATAATATAAAAAAATATACATATGCTTGGTGTATTATATATTAATCAATAAGAGAAATTGAAACTATTAAGTTTTTAAATTTTTTTATTAATATTATTAGAAAAGGAAAAAAAAATTTGTTTAATCCCTAAACTTTTTTATAAATTGGAATCTAAAGTTTTTATAATTTACTCAATTACAAAATGATTTATAAAATTTTAATTAATAAATTACCAATTATACTATTTTTAAAAATTTGGATATTTAATAGACTGTATTAAAACATCTATAGCTAAGTATTTTATCTATTCTGAAATTTGTTATTTTTAATAAAATTAAATTGATAATAAATATGAAAAACTTTAGAATATAATTTATAAAAATATTGTAAAAACAATTTTATGGAAAAAATTAAAAACAAAACAATAACATTAATAAAACTTTTAGAGATTCGATTTGGAGATCCAATAAGTGCATTATATTTGCAAGACACGAATGTTATATTTGGAACAATGATGGGAAATATAACTTTATATTCAATAACTAAAAATAAAGTATATACTTTATCTGAATTATCTTCAGAAAATATAGTTGACATTTCATATAGTCCAAATGAAAAAATAATAAACGTTGCCATTGGAGATGAAAAAGTTATAAAATATAATATTGATTTTTCTCAATTAAATCTTCCTATACATTCAAAAATTAAAAATTATTCTTCAGAAAGTGAACATATTAAATATTGTGAAAATGCTTTTGTTATGTTATCATATAATATGTATTTTAGAGTTCAATTAACTCAACCTGAAGAAGGTAATATTAATATAAATAACATTAATTCTGATTTTGAAATTAAAAATTTAAGTAATAATGATATTTTAACAGGAACTTTACCTATGACAAATTATTCAATTCCTTTAGATTTTAATCAAGAAAAATTTTCTTGGGTAGAGTTTTTATCTGATAAAGAAAGAAATTTATGTATTGCAAATTTTAAAGATAAAATAGAAAAACCATATAAATATTTAATTCATAAGCATTTTGGTCATATTAGTTATTTTAAATTTTTACCTGAAAATAAATTCATTTTAGTTAGAAATTTAAATATTTGTGAAATAAGAAATATTGATGAAAAATTTACTTTAGTTAAAAGTTTTAAACATTTAGGAGATGTTGTATATGGGATTGATGTATTTATTTTAAATAATAAAAAAGATAATGATGTAAATAATAATAACAATAAAGATGATATTTACTTGAATCTTAATAAAAATGATAGTATTAATAATGCAATTATTAATAATAAAATTGATGAAGATAAGGAGGATAAAGATTATATTATTGTTTTTTTAGATATTGATGGTGGAGTAAATATTTATAAAAATGGAAAAATTAGTCCTTTTTTTAATTTATATGATATTAAAGATATTAAACAAGATGAAAAAAATAAAAAATTTTTTGATATGGGATATTCATATTTTATTAAATATAATTTAAATTATTGTGTTATTAGTTCTGATCATGGTTGTTATGTTTTAAAAATAAATTGAAACAAACTTTTATATCATTATATAAATAAAAAATATATTATTTAAAAATTGAATTGTATTTTTTATGTATAAATTTATTTAATTTTTAGTTAGAAATATGTATAAATAAGTAACAGATGTAATGTTACTTTTTTTGAAAGATAATACTACAATAAATAAATTAAAAATTGAATAATAATTAGGTTTGGTCATTTCAAAAAAAAATCAAAAAACTATTAAACAACATAAATTAAAAATTACCTTCCCAAATATTATTATAGACAATTTCTTTCATGATAATATAATTAAATATACATAATCCAAAAAAATTATTAATCAAAAAAGCAAAATAAATAAATTTATATTAATATTTAATATAATTATTTCAAATTATAATTTAGAAATAATAGTATTAATAAAGGAACTAAGGATCATCAGGTTTAATCTCCAATTTAATAGTATATAATTCATAATATTTAATATTTTAATTTACTGAATTTAAATTTAAATAAAAAGTAAATTTTATATTGAAGTAACAAATTTTTTTATAATTTCAATAAAAAAATGAATACTCCTAGGGAAAATTATTAGATATAATTAGAGAAATTTATTTACATTTTCAAGGTGATTTTGATGAAGAAAATTATTCAGAGAACTTCCATATGATTTCTTTTGTGAGATAAAATAAGAGGAAGTAACTTTTCTTAATTTTATATATATTTACAATCTTTTATATTATTTGCTTAAAATTTTGAAAGATATGAATATAAAAAATATTATAAATTTGAAGTTTTTTATTCAAAAAGACAAGAATGATAAATTACATTCTTTTTTTTAAATAAAAGATAAATCAAATTAAAAGGAAAATGTAGGGGATTTAAAAAAAAAATATTTATGATAATTCAAATAATAATCTTCCAAATAATACTTAAATCATTATTTGTTTAAAAACTTAAATATTAAAAAATATAATTAATAATATTCTCATCAATTTTTTTTTCAATTTTTAAATGAACTGAAGAGTTCATAAAATAGATTATTATGAATCAAAATTCTAATAAAGGTAATATTAATGTATTAATTATCATTAAAAAAATATCATAAAAATAAAAATTATATTAAATCTTAAGAATTACCTTAATAAAAATTGATTGAAAGATTTTGTTAAAATTGTTCCCAATTATTAAATGTTAAATATTGGAATTGATTGTACTTTTTTAAATTTAATTCTCATTTAAAATTAATTTTGTTTTTTTTCAGATATTATATAATTTATTTAAGAGGATTTATTAACTTATTTGTTATGTGAAAGTGATGGCTTAAAAAATATTAAAGGATCAAGCTTTTTCTTTTTTGATAATGTCATAAACTTTTAAAAAAATTAATCCAGCAGTTTTTCCTATAGAATCATAATCAGAATCTTCATTATGATATTCTTCAATTATTATCTTTTCTAAATCTTCTAATATACCTAAAAGTTTAATTCCAATTACTACCAAATCATTAGGTTCTATGTTTAGAAGTGTTAATAGATCTTTTAAAGGCAGAAAACAATTTATTAATGATTCAAGCTCAGCGGTTAAAGCAATGTAAAATCCTTGTTTATTTTTATTATTTAATGCAATTAAAGCCTGAGAAAATACATTATCAACATCAGAGGCTGTACATTCTACTGGTAACTCAAAATCTTTGCCTAATTTCTTATCTATTTCTCCATATTTAAAAAAATTATCAAAGAATATTTTTATTCCATCATGTGATGATATTGACACAAATAAAAAACAGAATAAAATAAAAAAATTGTTTTTCATTTTTTTTATAAAAGTTATTTAACCAAAAAATATAATTAATTTTTTTTTCAATTTTTTTTAAGAATAACCATACCTTTTTAATCAAATAAAATAAAAAATAAATCATTATATATAACTAAAGCAAAATGGAAAAAGAAATTAATGAAGTAAATAATTAATATATTAAATATAGTTAAAAGATGAAAATTTATATGATTTCTATCCAGAAAATTTACAACATTCTAAACTTTTACCTTATTTAAATGAAAATGTTACATTTAAAATATCAGATTTTGCTTTAGTGTATAAAAAATCAAAAGAAGATTCCATTGAATCGGTTAAAAAATGTAATTTTTTACAATATAATGAATCAAATGAAATTGTAACTTATATTGAAAATGCAATAAATTCAATTTATATTTATGAAAATTCACCTGAAGAGAATACAATAAAATTAATTTTATCGATTCAAAATGAAAAGATAAAATTCAATAGATATTATAAAAGAGGAGATGGAAAATGGGTTTTTGTAATTGAAGATAATCAAAAAGATTTTGAAAATAAATTAAATGAGTTAAAAATAAAATTATATCAATTAACAAAAAGTTCAATAATAAATATTATAATATATAATAAAGAAAGTTCAAATTTAAAAGCAAAAAGAAAAGGTTCTGATTATTCAAATAATAATAATTGGAGAAAGTATAGTAATCAGAGTGGAAGTAAAAAAAATTCTTTTGATAGTTATAGAAGTAATAATAGTTATAATAGTGGTTATAATAATTATAATAATAATTACAATAAGAATTATAGAAAAAAATATAAAAGAGAAAGATTTAATTCAGAAGGAAATTCTAATTGGGGTTATAAACATTATAATTATGGTTTTAGAAATCAATATGAAGAAATTGAAATTGATATTTCAAAAATTAAATATTCCTTAAATATTAATAATAAATATCAACTTGAAACTGTATTGCAAGTTTATAATAAAATGAAAGAAGAAAAAAAATTTGATACTAAACCTAAATTTAATGTTGAAGAAGAAATTATTGGTGATAAACCAAAAGAAATTGTTGTTTTTAAATCTCTGAATGAAAAAGATAATTTGAAAAAAGAAGGAAAGGGGAATATAAATAACAATCAAAATTCTTTAGGAATGAAATTACCTAAAATGAATCCTTTATTCAATATGTCTAAAAATTTTAATAAATTTGATATGATTCCTCAAAATATTAATTTTGAAAAAGTATAAGATGAGGATTAAAATAAGATATAATAAATTTTTTTATGAATTAATTTGGTTAAATAATAGTAGAAAAAATAAAAATTCATTTAATAATACTTTATTTTTTATATTTTTTTTCAGTGAAAAATAATATTTTTATTTCTTACTCAATATTTATAAATTTAAAAAAGGCTATAAATAAATAAAATGTTTTTTGAAAATATTCTTTTTTTTAGTTTAATCTTTAATGAATATTAGAATTTCTATTGGGAAATATGAAAAATTTTTTCTTTTGTTTTAAAATATTTAAATATTTATTTATAAAAAATATGTAGAAATAAATGATTATAATTCTATTCTTAACGATGATTTGTTTGAATTTATTTTTAAATCAATAATTTTTAAATAATATAATAAAAATCTTTATTAAAAATTATTATAAGATTTTAACAAGAAAATATTTATTTCTTATTAATTATAAATGTTTTGAAATTATAAGTTAAGTAATATTGAATAAAAGTAAATTGATTGATTTAATGAATTAGATGAAAATGAAGTAAAATATACCATTGAATAAACTTCTATAGTAATTATTGATATAATATTTAAAAATCCATTTTTACTTTTTTATTAAAAAAAATAAATAATTATAAATGAATACTCAAATTATTTATTCAGATAAATTTTTTCCTTTACAAAAACCTCAAACAAGAAAATGGATGATTTTAGGGAAAAAAAAATTAGAAAACATTTTACCATTATTAAAAAATAAAAATCATACAAGTCTTAATTCCCGTAAAGAGCAAACAAATCCATTTTCATTAAATAGTTCAATGACTTTAAGAAAAAGTAACAGTCAAAAAATTAATGTTATAAAATTTAAGGGAATAAAATTTTTAAGTGTAGGAAATTCAATTGAAAATAAAATGAAAAGATATAGTTCAAATAATTTTTTTTTTAGGAATCCACTCACTGTTTATAAAAATAGAATAAATATGGAAAAAATAAAAATAAAAAAAATGAATAATATAAAAAATATTGTATTTAATATTAAAAAGAAAAATTTAGATAATTCTTTTGATGATAATGGATCTTTTTTAACTAAAAGATATTATGAAAAACATAAAAACGAAAATAATTTTATCATGACTAAATTAAATGAAAATGAAAAAAGAATGAAAATGATATTTAATTTTAAAAAGCATTTTTCAAAAAAAAGTTTTTAATATATTAAATTGTTTTTCTCATGATGTAAATAATATCTTTATTTGGTATTTTTATATATTTTTTGATTAAGTATTAATTTAAAATTATTATTCAAAAACATTTACCTTTATTTTAAATAATAAATAATTTTCCCATTATGATATAAATTTCCAAATCAATTTTAAATAAATTATTTCATAATTAATTAAAATCAAGGGTATATAAAATAATTAAAATTTGTAAAAATTTTTTTATATTTATTGAATATATTTATTAAAATATATTAACTCTATATATACTAAATATATCAATTTAAAAATAATTGATAAAATTATTTATTTCCAAAAGTTAGATATTTAAAATTACTTTATCTTTTTTTCATTCATGAAATTGGGATTCAAAAAAAACATTCTTAATTTTTTTACCGAATGAAAGATTTTTAAACAATAAATCAATATTTATTATTATTTATATATAGAAAATACCGAAAAATAAACACTTATTTACTATAACACAAATTCCTTTTTCATGGGAATTTCAATTAACTTATTATCCAACAAAAATTATATGAATATTATAATTACAAATTTATTTTTTAATTATATAACACTAACCTTGATTATTTTGAAGAGATAAATTTTTTTTTATATTTTCCATTTTTTTAATTTTTTTAACTAAATCAGCTTTATTATCTTCAACAACTTCTTTTTTTGTTTTATAAATTTCATTTTCAATAAATTTATGAAAGAAATTACTAAATGAAGGATTTTCATTATTGGTAAATTCAGCAAATAAATTTTGGTTATTATTATTAGGATTTATTTTATTTAAATTTAAATCACTTTGATTACGACGTTTATCAGTAATAGTTTCTAATTTTTTATGAATATATTTATTTTTATTTTTTTTCTTTTCATAAGCACCAGCAGAAGGAAATTGTTTAAATTCCAAACTTTTTCCTTTATTTTGTTTCCTTGGATATTCTTCTAAAGAATTAAAAGATTTAATTTTAATTTTATTTGATTTTATTGATTTTAATTTAGAAGAATATTGACTATATGAATCTTCATCTAATCCAAACTCATGTTCTTTTAAAATGAATTTAATTTTTTTTCTTAATTTTGGAGTTTTTGAATATCTATAATCACTTAATTCATCTATATTTTCATATTTACTACTAATAGAAAAAGATATTTCTGTAGAGCAAATAGACAGATCATTATTTTTATTTAAAACTA
>JAEEGK010019475.1_pt1 | contig 14550 bp, 11 predicted proteins | sample 8958771 | NCBI WGS metagenome assembly JAEEGK01 (sample SAMN16246547, study PRJNA631951) | gut metagenome | biome: gut microbiome; feature: rumen; material: SC-attached | host: Bos | place: Iran: Karaj | collected 2018-10
ATTATTGATAATAAATAGATTTAAAATAATAATCTAACAATATTTAAATTTTTATATTAATTTATTGTTTTTAAATCATAAAATTTAATGGATTGGAAAATTAAAATAAAATGGGAAAAATTTTAAATAAATATTTGAAAATTCAAAAATAAATAATTATCATTCAATTTTAAGTAATTGTTTTTTGAAAAAATATATAATATAAATTAATATATGTCAATTAGAGGAAATTTAGAAGGTTTTGGATTAATATTAGCACCTTTAAAACTTATTAAAAAAGGTTCACATATGATAAAAAAAGGTTCTAAAATATTAGGACATGAAGTAGTAAAAAAAGTTAGAAATGTAAAAGAAAGTTTATATTTAAACAAACTTCCATATAAAAAAATAGAAGATATAAAATTAAATGATGAAATAAATCAGTTAATTACAATTACAGATAAAAGACTTTGTGTATTACAACCAAACAGATTATTAATTTATAATTATAATATGAAAAAAATTGATATAACTATTCTAATAAGAAGTAATAAAATTATATCTTTACCAAATAATAAAATATTACCTGAATTAATTGAAAAACCAAATTTATTAATTTATCAAATTGATAATAATAATTATAAAATAGTACAAGAAATAAAAAGACATTATGAACATTCTTTTATTCAATTTTTTTCATATTCAAAATTATATATAAATGAAAGTACACCTTTTATAAAAGATTTTGTATCAATATATCGAGATTTAAATAATAATTATGACATTCAAATAAACATATATTTTAATTCAAAAAATAAAAATAATACAATTGTAAATATTTTAGAATTAATAGAAAAAAATTTATTAGCAATTCAAGAATATTATTCACTAATATATTTTTATCATCTAGAAACATATGAATTAATATCAAAAATAGATTTTAGTTACGTTCAAAATTTAATAACAGAAAATTCAATAGGACCATGTTGTAAGATTTCAGAAGATAAAATTGGTATTCCTTCATTTGGAGGTTATATTATAATAGGAGATTTAGATTATTTTCTCCCAATTGAAACAATAAAAGTTAATAAAAGTAGAACAATAAGTAAAATTATTAAATTTTCTGATGGAAGATTTTTTTCAATTGAACAATATAATCAAGAAGAAAAAATTGGTTTTGAAAGACCAGTAGTTCTTCAATGGAAATATGATGATGATAAATTTGAATTAGTAGGAAATTTATCTTTTAATATAACTCATATAAAACCAATAACAAATTTTATTGAATTATATAATAAAAATATTGCATTAACTTTTTCAGGAAAAAAAAAAATAAGAATATATTCATTAAATGAACAATAAATTTATTTTTTTATTTCAAAATTTAATTTTTTTTTAAAAAAATAAATTATACTATTTTACTTATTTTTTTTTCTTTTTAGCTTTTTTAGCAGCTCTTTCTTCTTCTAATTTTCTTAAAGCTTCTTCTTCTTCTTTTCTAAATGGAACTTCTTTAGCAAATCTAGCTAATTGTTCTTTAGTTTTTTTAACAAATTCATCATTTAAACCAAGATCTTTAGCCATACCAATATATTTTTTCATATCAGCAACTTTTTCAATTAAAACATTTAAATCAGTAGCCCATTCAGGAACAATAAAAGGAGGTTCTTTCTTCTTTTTCTTTTTCTTTTTCGGTGGAGGAGCAGCTTGTTTTTCTATAATAAAAATTAAATAAAAAAAATATAAAATTTACTTTTTTTTGGATCGACTTCTTCAACAACTGGATATTCTCTAATAGGATATTCTAAGAATTTATTTAATATATCATTAGCATCTAAATTTAATCTTATTTTCTCTGATAAATCACTTCCTTTATCACAATAACATGCATCAACATTTGATTCTTTTGCTTTTTCTAATTTTTCATTTAAATTATCTAAATTTTCTTGACTTGACATATCAATTGTTATATTTGCTAATAATTGTCTTAATTCTTTCTCTGCTAATAATCTTTCTCTTTGAGTTAATACTCTTTCTATTATTCTATTATCTAATTGTACTTTATTTTCCTCTGCACTTTTTATCATTTGATCTAATTCATATACACTTTTTATTATTGTTTTATGATTTTCTACTACTTTTAATGAATCTAATAATTCTGTTATTGCCTTTTCTCTTGTTAATCTATCTTGATTTTCTCTTGCTGATTTCTTTAAATGTAAATCAATTTTGAATTCTTTACTAATTGCAAATTGATTATTTAAAGTTTCTAAATTATTAGAATTAATTGCATTTTGTAAATCATTTTCAGCTTTAACAATTTCATCATAACAACTTTTACATCTACAATCTCTAATATCTTTCTCAATAGCATCTTCAGTAGGAAAATAATATCCAATAACACAACAATTTTTACATATAATATCATCTTTAATAGAACAAATATATCTTTTATTATTAAAATCAAAAGCTTTATTGCAAATAACACAAAATCTAGTAGATAAAGTTTTAACAATTAAAGCTTCAATATCAGGATTACTAGTTAAATCTCTTGCAGTATGTGATCTTGTATTTTTTAATTCTAAATCAATACCTAATCCCATAAATAATTTAAATGAATTAATATGATTTCCAGCTGAAGCTTGATGAAGAGCATTATTTCCATATGAATCTACTGCTAAAGGATCACAACCCATATTTAATAAAATTGAACTTATAACATCTAATCCTTTATAAGCACTCCAATGTAATGGTGTATATTTACCATTATCAGCTGGATTTAATGGTTTTTTAAATGCTTCATCAAAATCACTTAATTGAAGAGAAATTGTTTGTTCTGCTTTTTCTTTTTTTTGAGTTTCTGCATTTTTTTTTTCAATTTCTAATTGTTTTTGATATAATATTTTTACAATTTCTGGATGATTATTTACTACTGCCCATTGTAAACCTGTCCATTTATTATCATCTGGTTCTAATATTTCTAATAATTCATCATCTATTACTTTATTTAATAATGCCATATCTCCTCTTTTACATGAGTCGAAAAAACGGTCTTTTATTTTTTTCTTTCTATCTTCTACTGAACCTATATCTGCGTCATCTAAATCATCTATGTTTTCAGTTGTTTTTTTTTTATCCATTTTTTTTTATTATTTTAGAATTGGTTATAGTTTTATTAATTATATTTAATTATAAATCTTGGTATTTTTATTAATAATTTTTTTTTCAAAGTTTAAAATCAATAAATATATATTAAAAAATTTTTTTATATTTATTTAAAAATATATTAAAAAATTGTTTAATACCTAAAAATAAATTAAACTAAATAGAAATGATCTAATTCTTGAACTTTATCAATAAAAGTATTATCCCATTCAATTGATATTTTGTTAAAAACATTTTCAAGAATATTTTCCATTTTATATTTAATATCATCTGGATTTTCTTTCATAGATTCAGAAATTTTTTTACAAAAATGATAAACAGATTTAGAATATTTTTCAGGAAAATTTTGTCTATTTAATATATATATAAAAGTATCTATATTTGTATAAGTTAAATCACAAAGAGAAAAATAAATTTCTAAAATAGAATAATATATATTAATAGCAGGTACAATAAATTTTAAAGTTAAATCATATTTAATATCTTTATATTCAGGAATATTTCGAATTAAATCAGGAGTAATTTCACAAATATAGCATAAAAAAGGATGAATTTGATGAAGTGAACAATTTAATTGATTATTAATAAATGAATCAAGATAATTTTCTTCTATTTTATTTGATATTTCATCAATTAAATTTTGAATTTGAGGACTTACTTCACATTTTGTTAATTCACTTAACAATCTTTTTGAATAAAAAGAATAATTATTATCATTTGAAATTGATGAACCATTTGAATAAAAAGAATAATTACTATCATTTGAAGTTGAAATTTGATTATAACTTGAATTATCATTTGTTTCAATTGAAATAATTGATTTATGTTCTTTTTTATCATAATCTGTCATTTCTTTTAAATAAACTTCTTTTGCTATTTCACTCATTTTTTGAAAAACTGACCATACTTCTTGATGAAAATCTCCATTTTTTTTTTCTTTTATTGCAAGAACCATATTTACAATTCTTTCTTTTGCAACTAATAGTTTTGTTAATAAATGTTTTTGAGGTGAATTATTTATTAATTGTAAATTTGTATTTTGATTATTTTTCAAATTAAAAAAATTATTTTGAAATAATCCATTAAAATTTTGAATTAATGATGGATTATAAAATAATTTTAAATATTGAATATTTTCATATGAATTATTTTTAATTTCACTTTGGAATGTTGTAAAGAAACCAAATGAAATATTTTTAAATTGCATTTCATCTTTAATAATTATTTGGAATTTTGATGTTAAAATAATTAAATCTTGATTAAAAAATTGTTCAAATGTTATATGAATATCATATCCAAAATAAGTATAATAATGAAGATAAAATAAAGAAAATAAAATAATGACTTTATCTTTTTCTAAAGTAGCACAAGGGATATCTAAATATAATCTAACAGTTTCTTTATTTAATTCAATTAATTTTTTAAATGTATTTTCTTTAATTGTTCTTATAAATTTAAAAATTTTAATAAAATCTTGAAGTACAAATGAAAATTTTGAAAAATAAAAAATATTTCTTTGTAAATCCATAAACTCACATTTATCTCCTGTAATTGGTGCTAAATTTTCTTGAAAATATTTAGATAATTTGTTTAATTGTTCTTTTAATGAATACATTATAATAATTATTAATTTTATATTATTTTTGATTTTGTCATAATCAAAAAAAAATCTTTGTTGTAATATCCTTTTTTTATTTACATATAAAATTAAATCATTTATGATTGGAAAATAAAAAAATAATAATTTTTATTTATGACGTAATCAAAAAATTATAATATTAATTTGAAAAATAATTTTCCTTTTTTTATATTAATTATATATTTATATTAATTTATTCATTATTATTTTCTTCATCTTCTTTTGAAGATAACATTGCCTTTGCCCATTTCATTTTTATTTCTTCTAATTCATGTCCATAACTCGCTTGTAAAAAATCTTCTTCTTCTTCTTCTTCATCTTTTATATTTTCATCTTCTTTTTTTAATTCATCATCTTTATTTATATATGACTTTAATTTTTTTTCAAATGAATTTAATAAATTTTTTGTTTTATTTTCTTCTTCATTTATTTCTATTGGATTATTATTTGAATTTTCATTTATATTTTGGAGATTTTCAACTGATAATTTATTATCAATATCATTATCTTCATTTTTAATTAAATTATTCTCTTTTGGTATTTTATTATTTAAATCTGATTTATTTTCTATTTTTAAAGAAGTAAATGTTTTCAAATTATCAAAATTAATTTCATCTTTATTATCAAAACCTATTTTAGCTTTAAGTAAATTCATATTTTTATTAAAAATATCTTTTATACTAGAAACTGTATCAAGAAAAGGTAGATTTAATAAATCTTCATTTATTTCAACTGGATAATCAATTAATAAAGTTATTTCTTTATGAATATCATAAATAAAATTTTTTAAAGCAGAAATTTCAAATAATAATTCTCTTAATGAATCATTATATCCTCCTTTTAATGTTTCAACTAATTTTTCTGCTCCATTTACTTTTGATAACATATTACTTAAATTATTATTTGTTACATAATCTATCATTTCTGAATTATTTTGCATTTTTGTTTTTACTGTGTTTAATTTATTAATATTTTCTGACATTTGAATTATTTTTTCTTCTAAATTTTTTTTTTCTAATAAAATTTTAGTCATTTTATTATTTAAATATATATTCTGATTTTTAAGAGAGATTGATTGTTTTTCATAAACTTCTTTTTGTTTAGATAATTTAAAATCAAAATCTTTTTTATTTTTTGTATTATTTTTTAATTCTTCATTTAAACTTCTTATTTCTTTTTCATATTTTGTTATTTGATTTTCTAATGCTTCACATTTTTTTACTAATGAATCATTTTGATATCTAAATTTTTGATAATCTGCACTATCATTTGCTTTTTTCATTATTAAATATTCAAAAAATTGAAAAGTTTTTTCTTGTTCAGAAATATTTGGACTTAATGTTATTTTTCCTAATTCAGGAAATCCAAAACTTTTTAATCTGTTTAAATATGATAATAAAATATCATCCGCATTTCCATTATTTGGTATAATCTCATTTTCATTATCATTTTTTAATATAACTTGATTTTTTTCATTCTTTTTTATTGTATTTTTTCCTTTATCATTTAAATTATTAAAAAAATTTTCTGCTTCTTCAAATAAATTATCATCATTCATTTATTTAATAAATTTAAATTTGGAAATTATTTATTATATTAAAATTTTTATTAATAAATATTTTTTAATTTAATACAAGAATTTAAATATGTATTTATTATTTAATCAATTTAATATATAAATTTAATCAGAAAAAAATTTTTTGAAGTCAAAATAATAAAAACATGTTATTAATATGTATTTTTGTATTACCTAATTAATATTATAAATACAATTTTTATTTATTTATTTTATTACAAACATTAATCTAAGGTGTTAGTTTAGTTAAATAAAAGTAAAAAAATAGTCTATTTTTTAAAATAAAAAAATTATTAATTTTAAATAATAAATATAATATCTTAATTTATTTAAATAATATATTATAAAAAAAGATAATTAAAATAATTTTTGAAAATTACATTAATTAAATGTTTATTATATAAAAAATGGTTTCAAAAGAAGGAAATGTGGACAAGATAATAGAAAAACTTTTACAAGTAAAAAAGTAAGATAAAAAATTAAAAAATAAAAATATTTTAAACAATAGTAAATCAGGAAGTAAAGAAGTAAATTTAAGTGAAAATGAAATAAAATTTCTAATTACAAAATCAAAAGAAATTTTCATGAACCAACCAACATTTTTAGAATTAGAATCTCCAATATCAGTATGTGGTGACACACATGGACAATATCCAGATCTTTTAAAATTATTTGAAGCAGGAGGTTATCCTCCCGAAGCAAATTACTTATTTTTAGGAGATTATGTTGATAGAGGAAAATATTCCTTAGAAACAATTTGTTTACTTCTTGCATATAAAATAAAATATGAAGAAAATTTCTTTTTATTAAGAGGAAATCATGAATGTGCTTCAATTAATAGAATTTATGGTTTTTATGATGAATGTAAGAAAAGATATAATTTAAAAATATGGAAAAATTTCATTGATGTATTTAATTGTTTACCAATTGCAGCTTCTATTGATGATAAAATATTATTAATGCATGGTGGTTTATCACCAGAATTAAAAAATGTAGAACAATTAAAAAAAATTATGAGACCAACTGATGTTCCTGAAGAAGGACTTTTATGTGATTTATTATGGAGTGATCCTGATATGAATTGTGATGGTTGGGGACCAAATGATAGAGGAGTAAGTGTTGTTTTTAATGAAGAAGTTTTAAAAAAATTTTTAGAAAAAAATGATTTAGATTTAATTTGTAGAGCTCATCAAGTTGTTGAAGATGGTTATGAATTTTTTGGTGATAGAGAATTAGTTACTGTATTTTCTGCTCCTAATTATTGTGGAGAATTCGATAATGCTGGAGCTATGATGGCTATTGATGAAAATTTAATGTGTAGTTTTAAAGTCATTAAAAGTAAACTTGATGAAGAATAATTTTTCAGTTTTTGGTTTTGACTGTTTTTTTATTTTATTTTAATTTTTTTTTGAAGAGGGTTTTTTAATTTTTTTATGGTTAATTTTTTAAAAATGGTTTTTTAAGTTAAAAATTGAAATTTTTTATTAGGTTTTTTAAAAAAATATTTTTATTAAATTTTAAAAAGAATTTTTTAATATTTAATTAATTTTTTTTTTTTATGAAAATAAATTATAAAAAATACACATTTAATTTAATTTAAATAAAAAATAATTTTATATATAACATAAATAATTTATTTTATTTCTTTTTTTTCCAATATTCATAATTTTCATAAAACTCTTTAAAAGTATATTGATCACCTTCATTAATATTAAAAGTATTAATACTTTGAAAAAATCTTTTATTAGTAATAATATGTGTAGTCAAAATAATAAATTTAATTTTTGTATTTTTATTATTTAAATATCTCAAAGAAGCAATTTCTCCATAAGTAATTCCACCAACAAAAACAAGTAAAATAAAACTTTTACTTTTAGGAAATAAAATATCTTTTTCATCATTAGGATATAAAAATTCACCTGGTAAATCATTAAGAACATATTTTATATCATTCCAACCACCATTAATAGCTTTTTCAATTAATTTAACTGTAATTGGACAATATCCTCCATAAGAATATGAAGGATCATTTGGTTTTAAAACATTAACATTATCATTAATTAAATTTAAACCCTTATTTGTATTATAATATGTATATTTTCTATCTTCTTTTTTTAAAATATTCATTTTTTCTAAATTATTCCATAAAAATATTTCTTGTTGACCATAAATATTAAAATAATCTCTTTTGAAATCATCATAAAATTTATTTTTAATTCCACTTTGAACTAAACTTTCTAAACATAATAATCTTAAAATTAATTCTTTATCATTTTTTTTTCCAATTTGACTTTCATAAAAATCATGTAATTCATTTGGTAATTCTCCAATTAATAATCCTTGTTCAAATAATAAACATAATCTATATAAAGGTGATTTTTGCTTTTGAGATAAATAATCTGCTAAATTAATATTATCTGTTAATGCTTGTCTTTCTTCTTTCATTAATTTTACTCTTTCTAATCCTTTTTTTATTTTTTTTAAATCTGTTACTTTTTTCCCTTCTTCTAATATTTTACTATGAATTAATAATCTATTTGGTAAAAATATTCTTATTTTATTAAAAGAATAATTTTTTATCATAGAATAAAATTTATTATTTGAACTTAAATCTACTTTTAATAAATCTTTTTTAGATTCTTTTTCTAATAATGTTGGAGAAACTTTTATTGAATTTAAATTTATATTAAAATAATCATCTATCATTCCTTCATATGTTGCTTGACTACAAAATAATGTTACAAAATCTACATCTCGATCAATAAAAATTGATGCTAAAATTTCATTGTCATTTTCAAATGGAGTTCTTTCTTCATCTCTTTTTAATAATTCGATTAATTTTTTACTAAAATTCCCTTTAACATATTTATGTTTTATTCTACCAAAAACTGTTTCAAATTTTAATATTGATCTACTTAAAATTGATAAACAATTATAATTTTTATCAATATATAAATCTTTAATTGAATCATTTTCTTCTAAAGACATTAAATCATAATCTAAAGAATATATATCCATATTTAAATTATATGTTTTTATATAAGGTTCATATTGATCTGTCTTTAAAAATTGTTTACAATCATTATTTATTTTTGGAATAAAAATTACATGAAATTCACTTATATTTTGGTTATTTCCTGGAGTAAATTTATTTAATTGAATATCTTCAAAATAGTTTTTAATTATTTGCATTATTTCTTTTAAAAATTGAATTTTTCCTGGAATTAAAAATATCATTATTTCAGTATCTATTTTTATATTTTTATTTAAGTTAAATATATCTTTTTTAACATGTTCTTCTAGTAATATTGAAATGTCGTTGATAAAAAAACTTAATTTTGGAATTATTGAATGTTCTAATACTAATCTTTTTTCTATTTTTGGTAATGATTTTATTATATTTAATAAACTATTTTGAATGTGTTCTTTAAAAATTGATAAATCAATTGGGTCTACTGGATTTTCATCTTTTGGTTGTATAAAATCTTCCATTATTTAAAAATATATTTTTTTCCTGTTTATTTTTTTTTTAATTTAATATAAATTATTTCAAATTATTTTTAATTTAATTATTAAATTTTTTCTTTTTATATTCTATTCGAAAAATTCAAAAAATTTTAATGGAAATTTTCTTATCAAAATAATATAAAAACAAAAAAAAAAATGAAATAAAAATAAAATACTTTAAATAAATAATAATATTGAAAAAAATATATAAAATATCAAAATATCCAAAAAATTAAATTGATAAAACAAGAAAAAAAATATTTAGAGCCAAAAAAAAATATATATATAATATAATAATAAAAATTCTAATATATATTTTCAAAAATTTAAAATTAATTTTAAATTTAATGAATAAGAGTCCATCAAAAAAGTGTCGATCGATGAAAGCAAACCCAAAAAAAAGTAGATCTAAATCAAAAACAAAAGATGAAAATGAAAAAAGACCATTAAATGCATATATGCTTTTTATGAAAGAATATAGGGCACAAAAAAAAGATGTTAAAGTTTCAGCGAAAGAAATTGGTGAAAAGTGGAAACAATTAACAAATACAAAAAAAAAAAAATATGAAGAAATTTATCAGAAAAATAAAGCTGAATATGAGAAAGAAGTAAAAAAAAATAAAAAAAGTGAAGATGATGATGATAATGAAGGAGAAAAAGATAAAAAAAAATCTTCCAATAAAAATTCAAAAAATGATAAAAAATCTAATAAAAAAAGTGAAGAAAAAAAAGTTAATAAAAAAGAAAATAAAAAAGCAAAAAAAAAATGTGATTGTGGTAAATGTGATTTATGTAAAGGAGAGAAAAAAAAAGAAGAAGAAAAAAATCATGATAGTGATGATGAAGAAGATATTGAAGATGAATAAATAAAAAAATTAATTAGATTTATTATCATTTATTAATATTAAGTTTATATTAACTTTTTCTCTTAATAAAAAAATTTGATATTAAAGAAATTTATTTAAAATAAAAAAACATCTTTTTATTTTTTTAAAATATATTTTATTTTTATATATATCAAAAATTTTTTTGATTAATTAAATAATAATTATATAATGATATAATTTTTATTTAAATGGGAGCTGACTGTATGAGATCATGTATAACGGATAATAATACAGAATTAAATTCAGAATTTATACCTACTTCAAGAGATATATATAATTTTAAAAGAATGGTATTTATTTATTCAATATTTATTTAGTATAAACCAAAATCTGATGATATAAAATTATATTATGGAAAAGATACAAATTTCGAACAACATACAAAAGGAAATATAATGCAAGTTTCAACTTTAACAAGAAATATAAATGATAAAACTTATACAAATGGAAATGTAAAAGTAATAATTCCATATTAAAATTTAAGAAATTAAATATTTATTTTTTTTTAAATAAAAATAATATTCTTTTTATCATAAATAATTAACATCTACTTAATAAAATATTAGAATATAAATTTTTTTTAAATTAAAAAAATTATGTATTTTTTCTTAATCACATTTTCCACATTTAGGACATAAAAATAAAGAACATCTTCCACAAGTATAAAAATCACCACTTGTTAATATTGATTCACATTTATTACATTTACCGAGAAATTTCAATTCATATTTATTACAAATAAAAAAATCATTTCTATAATTATTTTTACTTCTTAAAAATTCCAAATTAGAATATTTTAATGGATGAAAATTACCACATTTACCATTAAAAATACTATAACAATCCAAACAAAAATTATAATCACAAGTTATACAAAACCAAAAACAAGGTTTCATTTTTTTACATTTAAAACATTGATTATAAATATATTTTCTCCAATGTAAACAACTAGAACAAGAAATACAATTTAATTCTTTTCCTTTTCCAATATTGGAACAATCAAAACAAAATTCTTCAGTACAATGTGAACAAATATAAAAAGGAAATTTATAAGAAGAACATATTAAACATTGATATCCTTGATCATTTAATAATGAAGGATATAATGTGTGATTATTACCACATTTTGAATAATTTTGATATACTACACAATATGTACAAAAATTAATTTTACATCTTATACAATAAAATAAAGATAATTTTGTACATTTTAAATCAAAATTACAATTTGAATCTAATTTTTCTGTTCTTTGTAATATATTGTTACATTTGTAACATAAGTGAATTTTTATGTTTGATTTTGATATTTTTTTTTTTAAATTTTCTTTTAGGAGTGAGTTTTTATTTAATAAAACTAAAAGTTTGTTTTTTAAAATTGTGTTTTTTTCTTTTAATCTTTTTATTTTTTCTTTGTTACTTTCTGAATTTCCTGGTGTTGTTATATTTACCCAATCATTTAAACTATTATTATTTAATTTATCATTTTTATTATTTTCATCATTTATTCTAATTAATTTATTATTAAATGGGTCATCTAAGATATTATGATTTCTTCTTATTTCATATTTTTTTATAAAAGAAAAAATATTTACTAATTTATAAAAATATTCACTTATTTTTGAAATATTATTTATGTCAAAATTATTTTCTGAATTTTTTATTGTTATTTCAAATAAATTTGGGATAAAATCATTATTTTCAAATTCTATTTTACTATTAAGTATTTCATTAATATTATTATATTTTCTTTTTATTAAATCTATTTTTTCATTTATTATATTTTTTTCTTTATTTAACTTTTTATTAATTTCATTAAAGCTTTCATTTGAAATATAATTTTTTAAATTTATTTCTAATTCTTTTGTAAAAAAAGATTTTGCATTTTCTATAGAAAATAAATTATTACATATATTAATATAATATTCTAATTTTTTTGTATTCAATATTCTTCTTAATTCAAATATTTTTGAATTACTTTTTTCACTTCTTAATATAATTGATTGATTCATATCAAAAGTTATTTTTAATTTAATTTTCTTAATTTCTTCCTCATCATCATAATCATAATCTTCATTAATTATTTTTTTTAAAATTAAAGATTTAATCCTTGTTATATGATAGCATTCTTTATTTTTTTTTTTTATATCATAAAAAATAATAATTTCATCTTTATAAACATTTAATGTAACTTCATTCCATTTAGTTGCATTTAAATTAGTAGCTTTGCTAAAAATATAATTTTTTTCCATTAATTAAATAATAATTTCAATAATATTAATAAATAAAAAAAATTAAATACTCTAAATTTAAAAAATTTTTTTAAAAAAAAAAGAAAATTAAATAAAAATAATTTAAAAGACTTTAGTATCACTTTCAACAATTGGTTCTATTCTATTTTTATTAAGAATTCTTCTATTCATTTCATCCATTTTCTTTTTATATTTAATATTGGTAAAATGATTATAAATAGGTAAATTTTTACTTAAACTTTCAGAACTATCAATAAAATCTAAAATTTTATCAACATGTCTATAAGAATTTAATTTAATAACTTGTTTACGAGGTTTTTGTTCTTCCATTTTACTTTTTTTTCTCATTTGTAATTTTTTCTTAGATTCTTCTCTTAATTGCTTTGCAGTTTGTGGTTTACCAAAAATTTTATTTTTTTCCTTTGCTAATTTTTTAAAATCTTTTTTTCCAGAAACACTATTTCTCATTTTTTGTCTTATTTGTTTAATTTTATCATCACTTTCTTCACTTAATTTTTTTAATTCTTCTTCTTTTTTTTTTCTTAATTCTTCTTCTTTTCTTTTTTTTTCTTTATAAAGATGAATTTTCTGATTTAATTTAGCAACTTTTTCAGTAGCTTTTTTTTCAGCAACACTCATAATTTCATTAACAACTTTATATCTAATAACTTCTTCAATTTTTCTATCAGTTTTCCAACTCATAATAAAATTCCAAGCTTTATTAATATCAATTTTTATATTATGAGGATTTAAATTAGTTAAATCAATACCTAACATTTTTAAAAATTCATTTGATTCATATCTTTTAATTGAAGAATTTGAATTACGAGAAACACTACCAATACTACTTATTGAAATATTCATTGCTTTATCTTCTTTTATTTTTGATATTATTTCATTTATTGAATTTGGTAACATTGATGCCATTGGACCATTTTTTTGACTATAAATTAATGTGTCATGTATTATTTTTGTTAATTCATTTTTTATTCTTTCTTTTGTTTCATTTAATTCTTTTTTTATTTGATTGTTTTTTTCATTACATATATTTGTTAAGTTTTTTTCTTTTTGAAGTAATACTTGATATTTATGATTTGATACTTGTTTTGTTATATCTGATTCTATGTCAGCTTTTTCAAAAGCATTTAATTCTTTTTCGTTTGGAAATTCTTTTACTATTGTTTGAGTTAAGTGATGAATTGGTATTTGATCTCTTAAATCCATTTTTGTTTCGTTTTCTGGATCTAATTTTATTCTGAATTCATAATTGTTTGATGTTATATCTTTGTAATGAAAATGTGAATTGGAGTTTATATATGGATTTTTCATATAGTTTAGTTCAGTAGGTGAATGCATCTTTGATTTTTTTATATTTTTATTAATTTTATTTTAATATAATAGAAAATTATTTTTTTTTATGAAATATATAGTTTTTTTTTTTTTCCTAAAATATTTTATCATGAAAAATAATATTAAATAATTTAATATTATTTTTATAGAAAATTTATTAAAATTTTTATTATTTTTTTTTTTTTTTATTTTTTTTTA
>JAEEGK010019476.1_pt1 | contig 14550 bp, 7 predicted proteins | sample 8958771 | NCBI WGS metagenome assembly JAEEGK01 (sample SAMN16246547, study PRJNA631951) | gut metagenome | biome: gut microbiome; feature: rumen; material: SC-attached | host: Bos | place: Iran: Karaj | collected 2018-10
TACATTTATTCTAATTAAATTAAATATTTTTCATTACTATCTTCTTCAAATTATAATATTTAAAAAAAAATATAACATCAAAAAAAAACAAATTAAGGAAAATTGTGTAATAAACCAATAAAAAAACCCCTAAAAATTTATTTTGTTTTAATAAAAAAAAAAAATCTTTTAAACTTTTTTTATTATATATATACAATTTGTAATTGTTAAATGAATAAAATAATACTTTATAATAATATTTATTTATTTTATAGAAGTATTTAATTATTATCATTCTTAAAAAAATCAAAAAAAAAATAAAAAAATAAAAATAAATCCCTTTATATGAATTTACAAAAATGAATATTAAAAAATAAAGCAAGCACATTGGCAATTTGTATTATCATTATTACCTTTATTAGTATTATTATTTTTATTATTTTTATTATTTTCATCATTATAATTATCGTCATTATTATTAATAAAAATAACAGTCTCTAAAGGTTCTTCATTACTAATTCCTGCAAATTTAACATTTTTTTTTGTTTCATTTGTTGTTGCAAGAGTTGAATTTCTTTTTAAATTTGATTTTTTTATTCTTCTTGGTGAAGAAATTTCTCTTTCTGTTGATAGATTTATATCTTCACTATTATAAATTCTTTGACTTTGAAAGTCTTTTTCTGTTTTTATATCATTATTTAAATATAATCTTTTTCTATCTGGAGAATAATATCTTTGTTGTTGATATATTTTATTTTGTTCATTTGATTTATAATCTTTATATTTCATTTCTGAATTTCCAATTTTTATTTTTAATTCTGGTATTTTAAAAGTGCTTTTTTTATTAAAAGTTTGTGTTTTTTTAATTGAAGATATTTCTTGCTCAAAATCTGACATTTTTGTTTTTTAATATATAAATTCTTTTTTTTTTAAATAAAAATATTAATAATTATAAATTTAATTATCTTTTTTAATTTAAATTTTTGAAATATTTTTATATTAACTTCATTAAATTAATAGAATCTAAATTTAATTCTTTACTTTTATTCTTTAAAATATCATAAATTTCAATAATTCTCTCACCTTGATATTTTTTTAATTTTTTAAATTGTTCATTAATTCTATTTACACAAAGTGTAACAACTAATTTTTCATATTTCATAATTTGAGTTTCATTATAACACATAACTTCAAATGCCTTTTCTTTATCATTTTGAATAAAAGTTAATTCTTTTTCATTAAAATTACTATCTAATTCCCATTTAGAGAAATTTTTACTTTGAAATAATTCATTTTTCTTTGTCATTAATTTATTACTATATGTTTCATAACTAGATTTAACATAATTATATTGTGCATTTAAAACATCAAATTCAGTAAATTCCATATTCATATAATCAAAATTTTGTAATAAATATTTTTCAATAAAATTATTTTGTGAAATAAGTGAATCACTCCAATAATTAAATACTGCATTTAATTTTGAATATGTTTTCAATACTTCTTCATTTTGAATTAAATCTTGTGCTTCATTTGTTAATTTAAAAAATATTTCACTTGTTTCTTTTAATAATGAAGAAATATTTGAAAAATTATCTATTATTAATTTTAAATTTGAAATTAATTTTGGAAATAATTCTTTTGTTGGTGTTACTATTTTTATTATATTATTTGCAAAATATAATAAATCATCATTTAAATTTATTTTTACTTCTCCTTTCATTGTTTTTAAATTATCTAAAGTAACATTTAAATTAAATTTATTTTCATTTATTTCTTTTTTATATTGTTCAAATTCTTTTTCTGATAATGTTAAAAATAAATAAAACATTTTTGAAGTTCTTAAAATTTTTTTTCTTAAAAAAGCTTTAAAAAAAAGTTTTACATATTCACATTTAATTTCTAATTCCTTTTTTTCATCAATTATATTTTTAACATAAGTAGAATTATTTATAACAGGAGGAACAAGAATAAAAGGATAAAATTGATTAACTCTTACTTTAAACCAAATAATATCTTCTAAACTTCTTTTAACATTTGAATTTAATTCTTCACAAGAAATAATAAAAGTTGTTAATTTTTGACTAAAAAAACCACGACTTTCTTTTTTTGGTTCTTTTACAATTATATTTATTTTTTTTTTCTCTTTTTCTAATTCTAATAATTTATTATTTGATTGAATATCAGTTTTAATATCATATTCACAAGGTTCATATAAAATTTCTACTTCAGATTTTTTTCTTTCTTTTGGTTTTTTTACTGAATAAATTGATAATTTTAATTGTTCATTTTTAAATGCATTTACCATTTCTTTTAATCTTGAAAATGGTAAATTTTCCATTGGCATTGATTGAGTTCTTGCAATATAATTTGATAAGTCTTCTGGATTATATCCTTTTTCTATTATGTTTTCATTTATGTATTTTTGTTTTTCTTGATCCATATTTTTTTAAATAAAAATAATAAATAATTTTTTTAATTTTAAAAACTATATTAAATTTATTATTTGATTTTTAATTTTTAATTTCTTTAATTTTTTTTAAATTTAATGTTAAAATGGAAGCACTTTCCCCAAATCAAATAATAAAAAAAATAAATTATTTATTTAATTAAAACAATTGAAATTAGTCAATCCCAATCTTCAATTAAATCTATTTAAAATATTTTTACTTTATTAATCAAAATTAGTTAGTTAATTATTTTTCTAATGATAATTTTTAAATTAAAATTTATAAATAAAGAATTAATATTTTAAATTTATTTCTTTAGGTTATTATTTGATAAAGTTGTTAAAATATTATTCACATTGGAGGTAAGATCATTTATTCCAGATTCCATTTTAAGCATACCATTTTTTATTCCTAAAACATCATTTTTTAATTCTGAAATATCAGTTTCCAAACGATTAATACAAAGATTAAATTCTCGACGAGTAACAAAATCATTTGCATTATTATTTAAATCTCCATTATTATCATTGTGAGGTAAATGAACTTGATCATTCATATTTTGAGACATTCCATCATTATTAACATCATTCTGAGAAAAATGAACTTGATCATTCATATTTTGAGACATTCCATCATTATTAACATCATTCTGAGATAAATGATTTTGATCATTCATATTTTGAGACATTCCATCATTATTAACATCATTCTGAGAAAAATGATTTTGATCATTCATATTTTGAGAATCATTCAAATTTGGAATATCTTTTTCATTTGAATTTTCATGTTTTGGAGGAACTTTTTGTTTTTTTTCTTTACTCTTTTTTTTAGCTTGAGAACACATACAAATACATTTTTGAAGATCATCCGGAAACAAATCAGGCAATAATTTTTTTCTTGTTTGAATTTTATTACAAGTTTTGCATTTTCTTGGTGATAGAGGGAAAAAAATTGCTTTTATGTCTCTTTTAGTGAATGCACTTGGAGTGAATTTATTCATCTTTTTAATTTTTGAAATTTAAATTTAAATATAATATTTGAATTTATATCAAAAAATTTATAAATTATTTTTTTTTTAAAAAAATGAAAAAAATATAAAATAAAATTATTATTTTATGTTTTTAAATTTTATTTAAAACAATAATATATTTATTATTTTAAAGTTAATGAATTTTTTCTACTTTTTATTGCTGTGAATATAATGTTAATAATTTTATTTAAAAAAATTCAAACAATATAAATAAAATAAAGCTTAATTAAATATTATAAAATAATTAATCTATATGGAATTGGGCTAATCCTCATTAGATTAATTATTTTATAATAATTAAAATTTGAGACATAGCAGGACAAGAAAGATTTAGAGCTTTATCAACACAATATGTAAAAAAATGTGATGGAATTTTATTAGTTTATTCAATATGTGATAGAAATAGTTTTAAAAAAATTGATAATTGGATAAAAGAAATTGAAGATAAAAAATCAAATGAAAATTAAATTCCTTTAATTTTCATTATAAATAAAATTTATTATCTATAGAAAAAACATTTTGAATATTTTTAAATTAATTTTTATTTTTTTTGTGAACATTCACCCATAATTTTTCATATTATATTTCATAAAATATTATTCCATAATTTATTTTAGTATATATATATTATTAATTTTTTTTTAATATTTAATTAATTATTTTCTAATAAATAAAAAAAATATAATGGAAAATAAAGAAAATAAAATAAAATCAGATGCTGAATTAAATAAAATAAATAATAACATTTTTAAAAAAGAAAATAATGAAGAGGAAGAAGAAGAAGAAGAAACAATAGAAGATAATGAAGAAAGTGATAATTTATCATTAGATAATGATGAATTTAAAGAAAAAAGAAATATTGATAAATCATCAATTACTTTAAATATAGAAAATACTTCAAAAAATTTAAATAAAACAAATAATAAAACAGAAAAATTAAAACCATTGGATAAAATAACTATTTATAAAAAATTAAAAGAGAAAGAAATTTCTGAAGAAGAAAAAATTGAAATTAATAATGAAAATAACGACATAAATAATACAGAAAAAAAAAATTCAAATAAAATAAATTTAGATATTAAATCAATTTGTATTACAATATTTTTATATTATTCATCATTTAATTTTGAGGAAAAAGACTTTGTAATAACTCAATTAAATTTAAATAAAATGTTAAAAGATTTAAAAATGTTAATTCCAGAAAAAAATAATTTAAAAAATAATAAATCAAAATCATTTTCTTTGAATTCATCAAGTAATAATAATATAAAAGGAATACATATATATGAAATTGATTCTTTAATAAAAAAAGTCAGAAATAAAGGAAAATATTTAACTTCCAGTCAATATTTAAATTTTTTAGTACAAATTAGTGATAGAATATATCATAAAATATTTATTACAAATCCATCAACTGCATTTGAGAAATTAGTAAAAGAATATTTATTAGATTATTTTAATTTTTTAAATAATCCTTTAAATTCAAAATTATTAAATCCATTATCAATTTTTCAAATAAATAAAAATTTAGAAAAACAAATAAAAACCCATTCTTTTAATTTAAATATTATTTTAATATTTAATGATATTTTCAATACTTTAAAAGTAGTTTATAAAACTTATTTTAGAAATGAAGTAATTGGAAATTATAATTTGGATATAATAATAAAAGATTCTTTAGGTTATTTAATGAAATTATGTAAAGATTTTAATATTGCACCTTATTATGTCGAAATAAATAAAGTTATAATTTTATATCATTTATTATTAGAAATGTCACCAAATGAAGTAACAAAAATAGAAGAAAATGAAGGAGAATTCTTAATTTATAATAATAATATGAATATTGGTAAAGTTTTCACTTTAAATAAATTTTGTATGTTTTTATTACATTGTTCAATTATTGTTTTTGATAAATTAATTTATGTTTGTCCAAAAGAACAATTTGAAAAAGTTTCAATTGAGGAAAAATTATTATTATTTTTAGATAAAATAAATGAAGAAAAAGGACTTTTGAAATTACAAAAAAATAATTTATCTTTTACAAATAAGAATTTAACTTTACTTCCTAATTCTAATATTATTAATAATATTGATATGATTATTTTAAAAAAAGATATAAGTGCAAAAAATATTGATTTAATTCCTATTCAAAAAAGTACAAATATAATAGAAGAAGAACAAAGTGACAAATCACAATTTTTAGATGAAATTGAATCTAAATTTAATTCATTTAATTTAGGTGATTATAAACAATATTTAACTTATAATTCTAATGATTTATTAGGTTTCTATGAATCTAATTTAAATTATTTACAAAAACTTTTTGAAGAATTTTGTTTATTTGGAGAAAAATTTGAAACAAATAATATAAATAAAATGAATTTAACTGGTTATATTTGTTTTCTTTCTTCAATTAATATTATAAATAATAATAATAATAATAAAAAAAATACTTTATTAACAAATAGAAAAAAATCAATTAATAATATTTCATTAACTAAAAGATCTTCAAATACAAAATCTAATTTTACAGAAAGATATTATGGTAGTAATAAAAATAATAATTTTAATGAAAATGATGCAAATGTAATTTTTAATAGTGTTATTCTTCAAAATACAAATGAAAAAAAGAAAATTTTATCATTTCCACTTTTTATTAAATCATTTGAATTAGTAACAAAAAAATTATTTGGTAATGTAAATGATATTTTAATTCTTAAATTTTTAAATCAATTTATTTTACCTTTAATAATAAAGTCAAAGGATAATTTAAATAAAAAAGAAGAAATAGTAAAAATTTTATCTGAAATTCGTAAAAGTAATACAATGATAATAATAAATGATATTCAAAAAATAATATATGCAATTTATTTAAATTATTGTGATCAAAATGAATTTTTACATTATCATAAATTTTTCCAAGTTTATAAAGATTTAACATTATTTCCTAATATTTTAAATATTAATCAAATAAAAATAATATTTTTTACATTAAGTGATTTATTCAAAGAACAAGTAATTTTAGAATTAAATAAACAAAATAATAAAATTGATAGAGATAATTTAGTAAAATATAATCCTTTTTTTAAAGAAAATTTAATTAATTTTGAAATTTTTTGTGAAACTTTAGGAATTTGTTCTTTTTTTATTAAAGGTTATGATAATTATAATAAAAAAGATGTTTATAAAGTTTTAGAATTATTAAGGAGAATGTCACAACAAAATTCAGTTGAAAATATTTTAAAGAATTCTCAATTTAATCCTAATTATAATTCTGCAAAAGATTTTAATGTTGCTTTTAAATTATTAAAAGAAAGATATTTAAATAATGATTCTGATAATTATATGAATAAAGATAAAAATAATACTTTTAATTATAAAAAAATATTAAATTCTCCTACTAGTTTTGAAGATATTTTTCCTGAATAAAAAATGTTTATTTTTTTTATAAATGAATAATTTAAAAGTTTTTTTTATTTTTTATCAATTAATAACTTAGGAAAATTTATTATATATTAAATTTAAAAGATTTTTATTTATTATTTATATATTTAAGCACTTTTAATATTATATATAATTTAGTCAACATTTCCTTTAAGAAATTATTTTATTTTATTATTAATTATGTCTGTATAAATTTAGATAAAAGATTAATAACTTATTAAAAAACCAAATAATACATATACAAATATAAATATATTATTATATTAAACTTAATGACAATAATTCCAAATACTAATATATGGAATATTTAATCATATAATAAATTTTATTTTTCTATTTTTTTAAATTATTATATTCAAAAATTAATTCTTCTAAATTTTTTTTATTCTTTTCAATATTCTTATTATAATTTGCATAATTATGGTAATTTAAAAAATTAAAATAATAAAAAGGATTAAGATTAAAGTCAATATAAGGAAAATTGAACATTTGATAAGAATTGATAATATTTAATATTTGTTCAACATAACTTTTCACATTATTTAAAAAATTAATCTCCAAATTATTTGTATAATTATTTGAATTAATATCATCTTTCAATAAACTAATTAATGAATATAATTTTTCAATTAATAAAAAAAAATTTTTATTTCCAAATTGAGCATAAAACATTTTTGCATTATTATTTATATAATCAAAAAGAATGTTTATATTTTTGAAGATTTGAATATCTATTTCCAGGATTTTTTGTCTTAAAGATTTTAATATTTCCATTAATTCCATAAAAGATAAATTTAAAAATTTTAAATTATCAATGTAATTATTTGGAAATATAAATACTCCAAAAAAATGATAATTCATCACTTGATTCAAACAATTTTCACATATCAAAAATATTTTTTCCTTTGATTCGATTTTAAATAAGATCTCATTAAAATGATTATAAATTATATTTTGAGTATTTGAAAAAGTAGATTTAAATAAAATTTCATTTATTTCATTTGTTATTGGTAAAAGATAAGTTTTACCATTACAAAAAAAGCAAGATGAATTATTTTCTTTTTTTATATTCATCATGATTTTTATATTTTTTAATAAACTTAAATTATTACATCATATATAAAATTATAAAATTGGAGAATATAGATTCAAATCTACAAATAATAAGTTAAATAAATAATTATTATAATTACAAATAAAAATATTATTTATTTTTAAAAAACAATAATAAAAATAATATTCATCATATTATTAAATATTTAATTATTATATAAATTTTTATTTCTAAAAGAAAAAGATTTTCAATAATAAAACTTTATTTTTATTCTTTTTAATTTTATCTTATATATTTTTCATTTCTTTCAATAGGGTTTTTTTATACAATAAAATAATAAAAAAGACATGAAATAATAATTTATATTTCTAAAACAATTCAATATTTTTTTAATCCTTCAAAAATAAAGAAAGCACAATTTTTTTATTTAAAAAAAACAAAAATCATATGATAAATTTATCATTTTCAGAAATATAAATAGACTTATTATTTTTCACCTTTTATATAATTAAAATAAAAATAGAATAAGATTTATTGCTTATTAAAATTGAAATTTAATAAACTAAATATTAAAAAACCAAATATTTATTTTATTTATCATAAATTTACCTTTATAATAATGTAAAAATTTAAATTTTTTATCTATAATATAATATATAACATATACATACATCATTAAACCTTTTGACTAATAATAAAAATCATATTATTTTTTAAATTTGATATTATATAACTTTTTATTATAATTACTTTTATTACTTTTAAGAACTGGAAAAGATATATTTTTATTTAATTTCTTTTTTTCTTGAGAATATAAATTTATCTTACTATTTTTTATATAAGATAAATCATCTAAACTATCATTTAATGTACTATTATTAATACTAATTAAATTGCTATTTGGATGAATTTTAGGAAAAAAAGAGTTTGTTTTTTTTATTGGACATTTAGCTTTAAATAAAATATTTTTTAAATGAAATTTATTAATAAGTTGATTTTCATTATCATATTTATTAATTTTATAATTTTTCATACTCTCATTTTTTTTTATTAATATTTTTGAATGAGGAAATATTGATTTATAAATAACATTTTTTTTTTTATTAAAAACATGATGAACATTTAAATCATTTATATTTTTTTTATTAGAATATAAAACAACAACATTATCATTATTAACATTTAAATTATTAATATTATCTTCTTGATCAAACCATTTTTGAAAAAGTTCAGAATCAGTATCAATTCTATATAAATAATTTTTTTCTAACATTTTACTAATTAATTCTTTACATAAATTGCTTATTTTAATTTTATTATTAAATTTAATATTCATAGTTAAAATTTTATGAATAATATCTTTTTCTTTTTTACTTTCAAAAGGATAAAATCCTTGTAACATTCTAAATAAAATAATTCCTAAAGCCCAAATATCTAATTTAATATCAGAAGAATAATTATTATGTCCAACAATTTCAGGAGGAAGAAATAATAAAGTTCCTGCTTTAATATTTTCTTTAAATTTTCCATTTGAAAATCCAGAAATTCCAAAATCAATAATAACAATTTGAGTTTTTTCTTCATCTAAAAATAATATATTATTTGGTTTTAAATCTCTATGAATTATATTTTGTGAATGCATATATTTTACTGCATCATAAATTTGTTTAAAAATAATTTTTGTTTCTTTTTCATTTAATATTTTTTTTTCATTTAATAAATTTGTTAATTCTCCTCCTTTTGCATAATCCATTATTGTATAAAATGTATTTTGATAATTAAATGAATTATAACTTTTAATGATATTTTTGTGATGAAAATTTTTTAATATCATATATTCTCTTGAAATATTGTAAATTTCTTCATTTGAAAAATTTGATGTATCTATTTTTTTTATTGCATATTCTTTTTGTGAAATTACATGTTTTGCATAAAATATTTCCCCAAATCCACCAGATTTAATTGGTTTTATAAATTCATATTGATAATAATGATTACTTATTTTAAAAAATAAATTGTCTATTGAAAAAAATAATATTTCATCTTTATTTAAATAAGGAATATCATAATCTCCTAATTCTAATTCTTTTGTGGTGTAAATATTTGTTATTTGAAAATTGGATTTGTGGAATATTTCTAATATTTTATATTCTAAATTGTTATTTTTTATATATTTTTCTATTGATTCTTTTAAACGACGAAGACTTATATTTTTGTAATCTTTTATATTGAATTTAAATGAATTTTCTTTTGTTTTACCATTTAACCATAATATTATTTCTATATTATTTTCATCCATTTGATTAATTATTTTTTTTATTTTTGATTATATTATATTTTATTTTATCATTGTATACAATTTTATAATTTAAAATTAATTTTATAAAAATTCAATAAAATATATAAAAAACTATAATTATTATTATTCTTATATCAATTTATATAACTACTTAAAAATTATTTAAATTAAATTATTATCCTATTAAAAAAAGTTTAATTTAAGCTAAATATAAAAATTTCTTTTTGAATTTAAATAAATTTGAAAAAATCATCTAAAATTAATTTTTAAAAATTTAATAATAAATTTAAAAATTTGAAATGAATGATATATCATATACTAGTGATTATCCAACAGAACAAAAATCAAAAAATTTATTTTTTTCATTTTTTGAATCAATAAATTGTAATTATTATATACCAAGTGTTTCAAATACAATTTCATACAATTTTGGATATATAATAATGATTTTAACAGGAATTCAATTTTCTTCTTTAATAAAATTTCATTTAGATAAAGATGAAGTGATAGATGAATTTCAAAATAAAAATATTATCATTTCCTCTTTTTTAAATTATCCAATTTATTTATTTAGACCAAATTTACCTATTCATTTTTATAGAACATTTGAAATATTAGTTTATGTATTTACATTAATATTAATTGTTTTAATAGTTTATTGTTTTATTCTTTTAAGTTTTCCTTTAAAACATGAAAAACAAACTATTTTTTATATTCCTTTTCGTATTTTATATTTTATTTTTGTTTTTATACAATTTTTACTTTTTCTTCCCATTATTTTAATTTTATACAATTCAATAAACGAAAAATCTACAAATAAAGACATTTCAGTTTTAAAATCAATGTTTAATTGGTTTTTAATTATTTTACATTGTGTTATTACCTATATAATAGATACATTTAATTTATTATCATCAAATATTAATAATAATATTCCAGGATTTTTTAATAATATTACTTCAAATAGTTTAATTCTTAATCTTTTTTATTTACAAATTTTAATATTTATTGAAACTATTATAATTGACAAATCTGAAATTTTTTTATTTTTAGGTTATATTGGTTTATTTTTATGTTTAGGAAAAATTTTTTTTGATTTATTATACAAATCAATTTTATATAATAAACAGTTTATTTTAGGATATTTTATAATGTTTACTTTTGTTTTTGAACAATTTATAGTTTCATTAATTAATTCTGTATTAAAACATAAAGCAACATATAAAACTTATTATATTGCAGGTTTTTTTACAATACTTGCTACATATTTCATAATTAAAAAAGTATTTTTTTATTACACAGATAAATATTGTTTATTTGTTGATATAAATGCAATAAGAAGTTTTGAAGTGAAATCATTTCAAAAAAATATGGTTTGTATTTTATATATTATTTCAAAAAGATTAGAAATTAGAGAAAATTATCCAAATGATTATGTTTCTAAAACAAAAGAATTATATTTAAAATTATATCCTTATTATAGATATAATTTTAATTTCTGTTTATCATATATAACATTTATAATATTTTCAATTAATAATTATGAATTGGCTTTAACAGAAATAGAAACAACAAAAAAATTTACAAACTTATCATATTCAGAAGAATTCTTATTATTTATGGTAAAAAATTTATCAAATGAAAATATAATTCGTTTTAGTGAAATAGAAAACATAGCACAAGATAATCAAGAAAACAATTCAGATTACATAGAAAATAAATCATCAAAAAATAATAGTAAAAAATGGGCAATTTCATCAATATTAAATGTAATAAAATATGATAGATTAATATTAAAATTTAAGAATTACATATTTAATGCAATAGAAAAAAAAAGACAATTATGGGGACAATATGAAAATGATGATATAATGATAGAAGATTTGTATGAAAGCGGAAGAGAATTTTTTGAATCCAAAGACAATGTTAAAAAAATATGGGACAAATTAAATAAAATATCAAATGATACAGTAAATAATGAAATAACAAAATTTTATTGTGATTACTTAGACAAAGTATGTAATGACAAATTAGAAAGTGAATATCTTTTAGATAAAATTTCATATACAAATTTAAAATATTCAAAATATAATGATGAAATATTAAAAAATAAATATAAAGCAGACACAGGAGTAATTATGATAGAAGGAAATGTTGCAATAAATATAGGAAGAATGATTTATATAAATCAACCTTTAATTAAAATATTAGGATATTCAAATAAAAGTGAATTATTAGGAAATAATATTTCAATGATAATTCCAGGTGATATTGGAAGATTTCATGATGATATTATTAGTAATTATTTTGAAGTTGGTAAATCAAAAATATTAAAAAAAACTATTAATTTTTTATGTGTTAAATCAAAAGAAAAATATTTACTTCCAATTCATATTTTAATGACTTTTATGCCAAGTTTAGATAAAAGATTAAGAGGAATTGGTATTATTAGATTAAGAAATAAAACTGATGAGACTATTATTTGTTCTGAAACTGGAATGATTGAAGCAATTACACCAATGATGGGTAAATTATTAAATATTACTCCTAATTTAATTGAAAAAAATAATTATTATATTCAAACTTTTTTTCCTAGTTTAATGAAAATTGATAAGTCATCTGAGAAGAAATTACCTAATTTTTTTTCTGAAGAATTATTCAAAAATACTTCTATTGAATTAGAAAGTGAAATTTGTTGTCCAAAATTTAATTTAATTGATAAGAATTTATATAGAATTAAAACGAAAAATGTTTTTATTCAAAATATTACAAATGATTATTTTCAAGATTCTGTTATTACTTCAAATACTGGAGATAAATCACCTGAACATCATAGAGTTTTAACTGGATTATTTAATAGTCCAATGAAACATCATAAACAAAATTCAAATGAGGATACTTTAATTACTTTAAATTTTAATAGTAATAATAATAATATTATTAATTTAAATAATGTAAATAATAATAATGGAAATAATACAAATTCAGTTGTTAAAAATTCTACAATTGATGGATTAATTTCTCAAGGAAATAATGTTATTTTAAATAATAATCAAAAGAAAAAAAATACACCTGATATGGATATGATAAAAAAATATAAAAAAAATTTATTAACTTATGAAAATCAAATTAAAAGTGAATTAAATGGAAGAGAAAATTTAATAGATAAATTAGAAGATATATTTAATTCAATGATTTTAGATCATGAATTACATCAATTAACAGAAAAAGCAGATATTAATATTACACATATTGGATTAAAAATTTATAATCATTCTATTCCTATTAGAATAATAATAATTCAATCAAATCAATTATTTGAAAGTAAAAAAGAAGATAATTTAGTACTTTCAGTAAGTGATGTTAATGTTGAAGAAAAAAGAAATGAAATGTTAATAAAAGAAGAAGAAATTGAAAGAGAAAATAGTAAAGATTCAAATGATTTAGAAAAATTATATGAAATTGGTTCTGTTAGTGGAAAAGATATTAATATAACTTTACAGAAATATTTAAAGCAAATTAAAACTCAAAAATATGAATCTTATATTCTAACTAAATTAACTGGAATAATTATTTCTATTATTTTTATTTTATCTACTATTTTAGTTATTTATTTAAGTTATAAATTATTTAGTTTTTCAACTAATTTTTTAACTTTAATTCAAGAAGCAATGACTTTAAATGAATATTTATTAGAAAGTTCAAAATATTCTGCATTATTATATTTAGAAGAAATATTTAATTTTAATAGTTATGAGTCTTTTAATAATGAAATTTTACCTTCTAATTTATTACAAAATGTTTCTAAATCTTTTTTATCTTTACTTGATAATTTTTTTAATACTATTAAATCTATTTTTGATGAATCTGAATATATAAAATCTTATAGTGCAAATAGAATAACTTATCATTTTATAAATCAAGAAATTTCTTTATCATTTATTAATACTTTTTATTTTGTTATTCAAAATTCTCATTCTAAAGAAAGAAATGGGTTAAAAGAAACCCAAAATAATGTTAATAGAATTGTTTATACACATTTTAGAATTATTAAAGAACATTTTATGGATAAATATAAAACTAAAACTAATCTTTTTTATTATACTGGTATATCAATTTTAGTTTCTTGTATTTGTATTATTTTATTATTGTTAATTATTCTTTTTTTTAAATATAGAAGAAAGAAAAAAGCACAAATTAAAATGTTAAAAGTATTTGAATTTTTAAAAAATGAAGAAATAGAATTAATAACAAAAGATATTGATTCATATGAAAGAAAATATAATTCATA
>JAEEGK010019479.1_pt1 | contig 14549 bp, 12 predicted proteins | sample 8958771 | NCBI WGS metagenome assembly JAEEGK01 (sample SAMN16246547, study PRJNA631951) | gut metagenome | biome: gut microbiome; feature: rumen; material: SC-attached | host: Bos | place: Iran: Karaj | collected 2018-10
TTAATGCTGCCCGCCGTGTAGTAAATGAAAAAGATGATGCGCGTGAAACTCTTATTGATTACACCCGCAAAATTAACGATGAGCTTACCCGCAAGCGAAAGGAATTTAATCTTCCTGTAGCACAGGATTAAGATGGAGTCAAATATGAATGAAAAATTAAAGAAATATATTGCCAGGAAAAAGATGGCTTCTACTGACCTTGTAAGAAATGCAAAGCGTCATAGTTTCTGTTATCTTTTTCTTTTGCCATACGCAATTCTCTTTATAACCTTCTATGTAATGCCTATGCTTACTTCCATTTATTTTAGTTTTACAAACTACAATATTCTGGAAAAGCCGGACTTTATTGGTGCCAGAAACTATATAAATCTTTTTCTGGAGGATGAGGTTTTTACAACTGCTGTTAAAAATACCTTTGTAATTGCCCTCATCATTGGACCGGTTGGTTATATCATGGCCTTTATTTTTGCCTGGCTTATTAATGAGCTTCCAAACTGGCTTAGAACCATAGTTGTATTCTTCTTCTATGCGCCTTCTATTTCGGGTTCTGCCTTCCTTGTATTTAAGAATCTGTTTTCTGATGATGCGCGAGGCTGGTTAAACTCAAAGCTCATAGCCTGGAATATTATTCAGCAGCCGATTTTGTTCTTAACAAATCCTATGAATGTATTAAAGGTTGTAATTCCTGTAATTCTCTGGACTTCGCTTGGAACAGGCTTCCTTTCCTTTGTTGCAGGTTTAAAGGGTGTAGATCAGGCTCAGTACGAAGCCGGTTATATTGATGGTATTCAAAACCGCTGGCAGGAGCTGTGGTATATTACTCTTCCAAATATGAAGCCAATGCTTTTGTTTGGAGCAGTTATGTCAATCACTACTTCTTTCAGTGTTTGTGATATTCCAATGCAGCTTGCGGGTTATCCTTCTGTAGACTATTGTGCGCGAACCATTGTAACGCACCTTTTTGACTACGGTTTTACCCGATTTGAGATGGGTTATGCTTCGGCCATAGCCACAGTTTTATTCTTGACAATGATTCTCTGTAACAAGGCAATTCAGGCCTTGCTTAGCAGAGTAGGTCATTAATGGGAGGTGTCTTATGGCTTCAAAAAATATGTATAAAGACATGACAATTCATCACTATAAGCACCGCAGAAAACCTAACCGCTCTATTGGCGGAGATATTGGAGTTTATATATTCCTTGGTATTTTTGCAGCCCTCATGGTTTTTCCTCTGGTTTTTGCAATTTCCAACTCTCTCAAGCCGCTTGATGAAGTATTAAAGTTCCCGCCGGATTTCTTTCCGCGCCATCCAACCTTTGATAACTATTCAGACCTGTTTATTACATTGAGTCAGGGCTGGGTTCCGCTTACAAGATATATTTGGAACACACTTTTTGTAACAGTAGTTGGAACTCTGGGACACGTAATTCTTGCTTCCATGGCAGCTTATGTACTTGCAAAGTACAACTTCCCTGGAGGACAGCTTTTCTTCCGTATTGCGGTAGTTGCCCTTATGTTTACCGGTTATGTAACAGGTATTCCAAACTATCTTATTATGTGTAAGCTTCACATTGTAGACACCTACTGGTCTGTAATTCTGCCTGCTATTGGAGGTTCGCTTGGACTCTTCCTCATGAAGCAGTTTATGGACGGTTTTCCAATGTCGCTTATTGAAGCTGCAAAAATAGACGGTGCAAAAGAGTTTACAATTTTCTGGAAGCTCGTAATGCCTAACGTAAAACCAGCCTGGCTTACAATTTCCATCTTCTCAATTCAGTCTTTGTGGAACAACCCTCAGACAACCACAATCTATACCGAATCAAAGAAGATGCTCAGTTATGCCTTGAACCAGCTTGGCACAAACGTTATTGCCCGTCAGGGACAGCAGAACGCTGTAATCGTATTTACAATGCTCGTGCCTATAGTTTTCTTTATCTTCTCTCAGAGTCAGATTATGGAAACAATGGCTTCTTCGGGCTTAAAGGACTAGGGGGTAGAGGAATGAAAAATATTAAGTTTTTGTTTGCTGCACTCCTGATTTATTTTTTGGGAACAGCTGTTTTTGCAAAGGGCGAAACCTATACCTATGACTTTTGGAGTGATCCGGAAAATTCTCCTGACGCCTACCGTGTATCTCACGTTCTTTATGCAGATGACTTAAAGCTGGATGTGCCTTTAAAAAATCCACAGTCTGTTACAGCCTTCAGAAATCATATTTTTGTAGCAGATACAGATAATAACCGCATTATTGAACTTGAATATACAGACAAGAAAACTCTTGTTCCTGTAAGAATTATTGATCGTGTAAAGGGCGGCAACCTTGTACAGAATGAAACTTTAAATCATCCTTATGATATTTTTATAAGTGATGACGAAATAATGTACATTGCCGATACCGATAACGGCCGCATTCTTAAAACAGATTATGATTTAAATGTGCTTCATGTTTATGTTGAACCTGATGATGTAACTTACGAAAAAGACAAGGCTTTTCTTCCTTTAAAAGTTATTGCCGACAGCAAGGGACGTCTTTTTGTTCTTTCAAGAAACGTAAACAAAGGTTTTATTAAATATGAATATGATGGAAGCTTTGAAGGTTATTATGGTGCTACAAAAGTAATGATTAATGCAGCCGACCGAATCTGGAAAAAACTTGCAACCGAAGCTCAGAAAGCCCGTATGCAGCTTTTTGTTCCTACAGAATATTCAAACTGTTATATGGACCAGGAAGGCTTTATCTATGCTGTAACCAAGTCTTTTGAAGATGGCGATTTATTATCTGGAAAAGCAAAACCAATCAGACGGCTTAATGCTCTTGGAAACGATATTCTTATTCAAAACGGATATGAATATTCTATTGGAGACCTTCGTTCCGGAAATGCCGGTGGTGTTTCGGGCTTTTCAAAAATTGTAGATATTACAGTTTTTGAAGATGAAATCTACCTTGCGCTTGATGAAAACCGTGGAAGAATCTTTGCCTACGATAACCAGGGCTTTTTGCTCTTTGTTTTTGGCGGCCGTGGAAACATAGACGGCTTCTTCCGTTCTCCTTCTTCAATGGATCACATTGGAAAAGATCTTTTTGTCGTAGATTCAATAACTGCAGCAATTACAGTATTTACTCCTACAGAATACGGCAACCTTATCTTTAAGGCAGAAGAACAGTTCTCTGTAGGTGAGTATGATGAGTCTGCAGAAACCTGGGCAAAGGTATTGGAACTCAATGGAAACTATGCTCTTGCTTACATAGGTCTTGGAAAAGCTTATCTTAGACAAAAGAAATATAAAGAAGCTATGGACTGCTTTAAGCTCAAGCGCGACAGACGTGATTATTCCAAAGCCTTTAAATATTACCGCAAGGAATGGGTAGAAAAGAATTTTGCATGGATTGTTGCGATAATTGTTGCATTAGTTCTTATTCCTCTTATTGTAAGAGTTGTAAAACGTATAAGATGGGAGATTAGTACACTATGAGTAATTTTGTAACCCGACGTTTAAAAAAATTAACAGTTAAAGAAACCTATGTACGTTTTTTTGATACTGTCAAATATGCATTTTATGTAATGTTCCACCCGGCGGACGGCTACTGGGATCTGATTCACGCAAAGAGAGGCTCTTATGCTGCTGCAAATTTCTTTGTAATTCTGACACTTCTTACTCAAGTCTGGAGGCTCAGGTATACAAGTTTTGTTGTTCAAAACGTAAACTGGGATAGAGTAAACGTTTTTGAAGAGTTTGCTACAATTCTGTTACCTCTTGTAATTTTCTGTATATGTAACTGGGCGCTTACAACCCTGTTTGACGGAAAAGGACACTTAGGTGATGTATATATGGGTACAGGTTATGCTCTTGCTCCTTATCCGCTCATTCAGATTCCAATCATCATTGCAAGTAATTTTGTTACACGTGATGAAGTTGCTTTCTATAATATTTTTGATACCATTTCCATTCTCTGGTGCGTAATGCTCCTCTTTATGGCAATGATGATGATTCATCAGTATGGCTTTTTCAAAACCCTGCTGTTTACAATCTTCACAATAGTAGGAATGCTCATCTTTATTTTTATCGTACTCCTGTTCTTTAGTATGATTTCTCAGGGTGTTGCATATTTTGTTTCACTTGGACGCGAAGTCATATTCAGGTTAAATTGATGGGGGAGGGAATATGTCAGAAGAAAATATGAAAGAACCTAAACAGAAAAAAATAAAAGAACCTAAACCTCCTAAGGCTCCAAAGGAAGCTAAAGCTAAAAAGGCCAAAAGATCCAAATATCCGGACTGGTATATTGGACCACCAAAGCCAATGAAGACTAAGAAATTTGAGTTTCATAAACCAACAAAAAAGTTCTGGGTTGGTTTTGGTTTTACAATTGCCATTCTTGGTTTTCTTACATATATAGTAATAAGGCTCATTCAGGTTGGAAACGCTGTTCAACCTCAGTTTGATTATTTTGAATATGATGCAGACAAGCAGCCTCAAAGCTATGTTCTGGAAAATAACAGAATTAAGTTTGAGCTCGATCCATCTACCACTCAGTTTACTGTAACTCAAAAAGCTACAGGAAAAATCTGGTATTCAAATCCACCGGAGGCAAAGCAGGATCCGCTTGCTCTTACAAAAGAAAAGAACAATATGATGTCTCCAATGCTGTTAAAGTACACAACCGAAAACGGCAGCGAAGATACCTATGACTTGTATACAAATAGCGTTCAGCGTAAGTTTTATACAGTTTCTAAAAATGGAAACGAAATCCGCGTGGACTATACTATAGGTCAGATGGATAGGGAATATATCTTCCCTCTTATTCTGTATCAGTCAGATCTGGACAAATGGTCAGAAGGTCTTTCAAAGAGCGACCAGAGGGCTGTTTTACGTGCTTATCATAAATACACTGTAAACGACTTTAAGGGTGATGAGCTTGAAAGCATGCTTACAAAGTATCCAAAACTCGAAGATGAAACTCTGTATCTTGTATTCGAAAATATCCAGACCTTCCTTAAAGAACAGATGGAACAGGTTTTTGGTTCTCAGGGCTTTACTTATGAAGACTATCAGGAAAATAAAGAACTGTATAAAGAATCAAATATTAAAGAAGTTCCGGCTTTTAATCTTAGCGTAATTTATAAGCTTGATGAAAAGGGCTTTACAGTAAGCATTCCGTTTGATGAGGTTTCTTACAGATTAAAGTTCCCGATTACTCTTCTTTCGGTTCTTCCTTATTTTGGAGCCGGTGGTAAGAATGATACAGGCTACATCCTTATTCCAGAGGGTGGTGGAGCTGTAATTGATTTTAATAACGGCAAGACAAAGCAGAATGGTTATTATGCCGACTGCTATGGCTGGGATTATGCTATGGATCGTAAAGCCGTTATTACAGAAACAAGAGCTTCGTTCCCGCTTTATGGAATTTCAAACGGAGATTCAAGCTTTATTTCCCTTATTACTCAGGGTGCTGAATATGCCGGTGTAACAGCCGAAATTGCAGGAAAACTTGGCAGCTATAACTACGCTCGTTTTGATTATAGAATGCTGCACAGTGAGCAATACGAAGTTACAACACGTACTACAAATGCAACCTTCAGCTTTGAACCAAATCTTCCTAAGGGCGAAGTTATTACCCAGAGCTTTATTTTTGTAGACAGTCCTTCTTATGTAGATATGGCTAAAGAATATAGAAACATTCTTTTTGCCGGTGCTAAGAAAACTCAAAATAAGGATATTCCTCTTGCTGTAGAGATTGTTGGTGCAATCGAAAAGAAGCAGCAGGTGTTTGGTATTCCAAAAACTAAACCTTATGCACTTACCACCTATAAAGAAGCTGCCTCAATCATAAATCAGATTCAGGAGCTTGGTTTTGAAAATGTAAACTATAAGCTTTCGGGCTTTATAAATGGCGGTATCCGTTCTACGCTCATGAACAAGGTTCGCTTTGTAAGTCAGCTTGGAGGCGCTTCCGGCTTTAAGAAAATGCTCAAGGCTGTAGATGGGAATTCGGCTAAGCTTTATCTGGACGGAAGCGTTCAGACTCAGTATAGGACCGGTCTTTTTGGCGGATTTATGAGCTACCGTGATTCAGCACGCTTTGTAAGTGATGAGCTTTGTAAACTCAACGAATACTCTACCATCTGGTATGGTAAGGATGATGAGCGTGATAACTATTATCTTTTAAGACAGAGCTTACGCGACAAGGGTGCAGATAAGTTTGCAGCCAAAGCACTAAAGCTTGGACTTACAGGTATTTCGTATAAGGATAACGGAAAAACTCTTTCTTCTGACTTTAATGACCGCCGTCTTACAACCCGTGCTATGGCAAAACAGGCTCAGGTGGACAAGATGAAGGATGCAAAAGATAAAGGTCTTGGCATTATGATTAATTCCGGTAATGATTATGCACTTGCTTATGTAGATTTTATTACTAATATGGAGCTTCATGGAAACGCCTATGCCATTATAGACAGAACAGTTCCGTTCTATCAGATTGCAATGCATGGTTATAAGAATTATTCAGGAACTCCAATAAACCTTGCTTACGAAAAGAATCAGATTATTCTTGAATCTGCAGAAACAGGTGCCGGCCTTATGTATACATTTATGCAGGCTCCAGCCTCAAAGCTGCATGAAACAAATTATACAGAATACTATTCAAGTAATTTTGATGCATGGAAGGAACAATTTAAAGAAACCTACAACGAATATAATAGTGAAATGTCAAAGATTGCAAACAGCCTCATTGTGGATCACGAATATGTTTCTGAGCAGGTTACAAAAACAACCTTTGATAACGGCTATGTTGTATATGTAAACTTTGGTTATCAAAGCTTTATTACTCCTTCAGGAAAATATGTACCTGACAGAGATTACAGACTTGTGAAGGAGGAGGACTAATATGAAAAAAAGAAAAGTTGGATTAATGGGCAGACGAGCCGTTTACGGGTACCTGTTTATTCTGCCTTTTATAATCGGTTTTATATTCTTTATGGTAAAGCCTCTGGTGCAGTCGCTTATAATGTCGCTGTCGGAAGTTACAATTTCTACCCAGGGCTTTTCTATGGTTTACAATAATTTTGCTAACTTTAAGAGAGCCTTTCTTGTAGATGCAGACTTTAACCGTATGCTTGTAGAAGGAATCGGGCAGATGGTTCTGCGTTCTGCTGCAACTGTAATCTTCAGCTTCTTTGTTGCTCTTTTGCTTAATCAGAATTTTAAGGGAAGAACTCTGGCTCGTTCCATCTTCTTTCTTGCAGTAATTCTTTCTTCTGGTGTTCTGGTAGGCCTGGAAAACAACAATTCCCTTATGGCACAGATTAAAGATACAATCGAAGAAGCGGGTAGTGCAAATTCCATTACTCAGGTTCTGGAACGAATCTTAGTTCCGTCGGCTCAGGGCTTAAACGGAATCAGTTCAAAGACCTTTGCCTATGTATTCCAGATTATTGATTCCATTTATGATGTTGCAATGGCTTCCGGTATTCAGATTATCATCTTCCTTTCCGGACTTCAGAATATTTCTCCAAGTATGTACGAGGCTGCTCAGATGGAAGGTTGTACAGCCTGGGAAAGTCTTTGTAAGATTACAATCCCAATGATAAGCCCGTTACTTCCTGTATGCTGGGTTTATACAATCGTAGACTTCTTTATGAAATCGGATAACGAAATTATGACCAAGATTAACGATAATATGGTTGCGCTTGCCTATGGATTTAGTTCTGCAATGGCATGGATCTACTTTGTTGTATGTATTGCACTTATAGGTATTTCTTCTGCAATTATTTCAAAGGTGGTATACAATTATGACTAAAAAAGATAAGACTCCAACAGCTCCAAAAAGCTTAACAAAAACTACCTTCTGGGAACGTAACGAAGCTTCTGATGGTATTCTTCTTAAAGAAACTGTCAAAAAGTATGCACTTTCCATTTTCCGCGGAATTCTGCTCTTTGGCATGTGCTTTATGATTATTCAGCCAATTTTGAATAAGTTTTCTGTAAGCTTAATGTCTGAGCGTGACCTTTATGATACAACTATTATTCTGGTTCCAAAGCATTTTTCTTTGAATAACTGGAAGATTGCTTCAATTCTGTTGTCATATAAAGAAACTCTTTTTAATACAATCTGGATTTCAATCCTTGTTTCTTTAATTCAGGTTGCAGTCTGTAGTGTAGTTGGTTACGGGTTTTCGCGCTTTAATTTTCCGCTCAAAAGATTCTGGTTTTTCTGTGTAATTTTAATTATTGTTATTCCGCCACAGACAATTTCTACTTCTTTGTTCCTGCATTTGCGTTACTTTAATTTCTTTGGCAAAACAATAAATATGCGTGGTAACATATTACCGTATATTCTTTTGTGTTTGACGGGACAGGGACTTAAGAATGGACTTTATATCTATATGATAAGACAGTTCTTTATGGGCTTTCCGTTCGAACTTGAAGAAGCAGCTTATGTAGACGGCTGCGGACCTCTTTCTACCTTTGTAAAAATAATGGTTCCGGGTGCTAAGTCTATTATTACTTCCTGCTTCCTGTTTTCGTTCGTATGGCAGTGGACAGATACCTTCTATTCAAACCTGTTCTTAGGAAAGGTTCAGCTGCTTTCTATAAATCTTAGTGCCGTAGTAGATAAATTTGCCATTTATCTTACAGCACTTAATGGCGGAGCAAGTACAGTTGCCCCTATGGGTTATGCAAATGCTGTTCTTTCTACAGCAATGCTTCTGGCAGTTATTCCGGTAGTAATACTTTATATTTTCTGCCAGCGTATGTTTGTAGAAAGTCTTGCAAGCACTGGTGTAAAGATGTAAGCCCAAAAAGAGTTTTACAAATGGTGATTAGCGTGGTATACTAATATAAATTGATTAGATACCATGTGGTATATCAAAAAAAAGGAGTTTTTTTTATGAAAAAAATTGCAATCGTTGCATTGTCAGCAGTGCTTGTTCTTGCACTTGCTGGTTGTGACAAAAAAGGCGGTTCATCAGCTGCAGCAAAACAGGCTGCTGCAAATGGTGATTATTCAAAACTTAAGGTAGAAAAAGATCCAGCTACAAAGAAAGCTTATGACTTTGGTGGACTCGAAGTTGTAATCTATGACTGGTGGTCAGGAGACGGTACTCCACAGAACAAACAGCAGGAAGACCAGTACAACTACCGCAAGTACCTTGAAGAAACATACAACTTCAAGTGTTCACAGCAGAACCTTAACGCAGGTTGGAGTGATCATCCTGCTACAGTAGCAGACTACTGTATTACTGGTGGTGATGATGCACGCATCTTCATCATTGACTCTCGTTCAGCTTTGACTGGTGCTGCTAACGGACTTTGGGCAAAAGTAAGCGATGTTCCTGATATCGACTGGAACAAGAAAAAGTGGAACAAGGCTGTATGTAACGTACTTCCTGGCTACACATTCGCTGTTGGTATGCCTGAACCACGTCATTGTGTATTCTGGAACAAGCGTATTCTCCAGGAAAATGGTTTTGACCCGGATGAACCATATAACCTCCAGAAGGAAGGAAAATGGACTTGGGAAAAATTCGAAGAAATGTGTGATGCTTTAACAAAGGATACAAACAACGATGGTATCATCGATCAGTATGCTTTGTCTGGATACCACACAGAATTTACTCTCCCTGCTATCTACGGAAACGGTGGACAGCTTACAGGAAAAGATGCTAACGGTAAATACTATCTTGATATGAGCGACAACACTCTCGAAGCTTGGGAATGGGTTCGCCAGATGTTCTTAAAGTATAACAAGCCTGCAGAAGAAGGTGCTAACTGGGACTACTTCATGGCAGACTTCAAGAACGGCTTTACAGCATTCTACAACAACCAGGAATACGATGCTCAGGGCAACGGTTTCTTGGCTGATATGAAGGATGACTGGGGTATGGTATGTTTCCCACTCGGACCACACGGAGATGGAAAATACTTTACTATGAACCAGGACAACATGCTTGTTATTCCTGCTTACTACTCACAGGACAAGGTTAACAAGATGTTCAAGATCTACGACTTCTGGTCTGATGATGTACCAGGATACGAAGATGAAGATTCATGGAAGGAAGCTTATTACCCATCATTCCGCGATACACGCGCTGTTGATGAAACAATGCAGTACATGATGGATAACTCTAAGTCATTCGATGCATGGCTTATTCCTAACTTCCAGTGGGCACCAATTGCATGGAGCGTATGTGGTGGTGGCGACGTAATGGAAAATTACGAAGCTAACAAGAACGTTCTCCAGGCTGCACTTGATGATATCAACAAATAATTTTTGCTGAAAATTATCAAACAATAAAAAGACGGATACTGTGTATCCGTCTTTTTTTTTCTCTAATTGAAACTACCCCCGCAATGAGTTATAATTGAATTATGTCTAATCACGGAACAATAACAAAAGATAATCATGCAGCCTTGTGGCACGGACGTTTTAAGGAAGGTCCTGACGCAGATGCTGTAAAATTTGAAACTTCTATTAAAGATGATATGCGCATGGCTATGGTCGATATTGAAGGCAGTATTGCTCATGCAAAAATGCTTTCAAAACAAAAGCTCATATCCAAAGACGAAGAAAAAAAGATTATTGAAGGACTTCTTTCTATTAAAACAGATCTTCTTCGAGGCAAAGATAAAAGCGGCAAAGAATTTAGAGTAGACCTTTCTGCCGAAGATATACATTCTTTTATAGAAGCAACTCTTACCGATAGGGTAGGAGAAGCCGGTAAGAAAGTTCATACAGGCCGCAGCCGGAACGATCAGATTGCTCTTGATGAACGCCTTTATCTTAAGCATCAGATTACAGCTCTCAAAAAGGAGCTGCTTACTCTTGTAAAAACTTTGTGCAGTATTGCAGCAAAAAATAAAGAGACTCTTATTCCCGGTTTTACACACATGCAGCATGCTCAGCCTGTAACTCTTGCTCATCATGTATGTGCCTGGGCCCAGATGTTCTGTCGTGATGTAGACCGTCTTTGTGACGCATATAAAAGAGCCGATGTTTCTCCAATTGGATGTGGAGCTCTTGCAACCAGCGGACTTCCTTTAAATCGTGAATACGAAGCAAAAGAACTTGGCTTTGCAGAGCTTACTGCAAATTCTCTGGATACCGTTTCGGATAGAGATTATTATCTGGAAGTAAGTTCAGATTTGTCTATAATTCAAATGCATCTTTCGCGCGCCTGTGAAGAAATTGTTTTGTGGTCTACAACAGAATTTGGTTTTGTAGAACTAAGCGAAAAGTGGAGCACAGGAAGCTCAATCATGCCGCAGAAAAAAAATCCGGATTTTGCAGAGCTTATCCGCGGAAAAACCGGCCGTGTTTATGGAGATATGGTAGCACTCTTTACTATGATGAAGGGACTTCCTCTTTCTTATGACCGAGACATGCAGGAAGATAAAGCAAGCTTTTTTGAGGCATATGATACTGTAATTTCGAGTGTAAGAATCTTTACTCAGATGGTAAAGACTGCCACCTGGAATAAAAAAGCCATGGCAAAAGGCTGTGACGGTGGTTATCTTAATGCAACTGATGTTGCAGACTATCTTGTAAGAAAGGGGCTTCCGTTTAGAACTGCTCACGGAGTTTCTGCAGGGCTTGTAAGAATTGCGATTGACAAGGGCTGCGCCTTAGAGGAACTGGATTTTTCAGAGTATCAGAAGGCATCTGTGCTCTTTAAAAAGGACATTTATGAGCTTATTACTCCTCAAAAATGTGTTGAATTGCGTGGAATCACAGGAGGACCTGCTCCACAGGCTGTTCAGACTCAGCTTGATAAGCTTTTAGCTTTTGTTAAGGAAAAATCTCCGTCATCCAAAAAATCAGATAGCGATGACTGGGACAAAATATTTGAAAATTTTTCATAAAAAAATAAAGGGGTTTAAAATGAAAAAATCAGTATTTATGAGTGCTGTAGTAATTGCTGCAGCTTGTGTTTGTCTGTGTTTTACAGGTTGTAAAAAAACAGAAAAAAAGGCATCTAATGCGGTAGACGCTCTTAAGGCTCGTGGTGTATTTGTACTTGGTCTTGACGATTCTTTCCCACCGCTTGGATTCCGTGATGATAACAACGAAATTGTAGGTTATGATATTGATCTTGCAAAAGAAGTTGCAAAGCGTCTTGGTGTTTCTTTTAAGGCTCAGCCAATTGACTGGGATGCAAAAGAAATGGAACTCGAAACAGGTAAAATTGACTGTATCTGGAACGGTTTTACAATCACAGAAGACAGAAAGGCTGCTCTTTCTATGAGCTTTGCATATCTTGATAACGAGCAGGTTCTTGTTGTAAGAGATGACAGTGGAATCAGCACTCTTGAAGATATGAAGAACAAGATTGTTGCAATTCAGACCGGTTCAAGTGCTCAGGAAGCTGTAGATGACAATCCTGCATTCAAAAATTCACTTGCAGATCTTATTACACTCAAAGATAACATTGCAGCTTTGAATGACCTTAAGATTGGTGGTGTAGACGGTGTTGTAATGGACAGCGTTGTTGCAAACTATTCTATTGCTCAGACTGGCGAACCATTTACTGTAGTTTCAAAGGCACTTGCAAACGAGGAATATGGAATTGGCTTTAGAAAGAAGGAACCGGAACTTCGCGACGAAGTAGAAAAGATCCTTACAGAAATGGCCAAAGACGGAACAATTTCCGCAATTTCTGTAAAATGGTTTGGTAAAGATATTTCTGTTGTAAGCAAATGATTTCTGAACGCTATATAAAAATGCTTGGAGCCATGCTCAGAGGCTCCGGAACCTCGCTTGAAGTATTCTTTTTGACACTATTGTTTGCAATTCCTGTTGCGCTTCCAATTGCAATGGGAAGAATGTCAAAAAACAAAGGGCTTTCTTTTATTACAAATGTTTTTCTGCTTGTAATAAGGGGAACTCCGCTTATGCTACAGCTTCTGGTTGTCTATTTTGGCCCAGGCCTTTTTATAAGATGGCTCAATGATCTTGGTTATGATATAACCTTCCGCTGGAACCGTTTTGCCGCCGCAATTATTGCCCTTAGCATTAATTATGCTGCATATTTTGCAGAAATTTACCGCGGCGGTATTGAATCAATCCCAAAGGGACAGTACGAAGCCTGTAAGGTTCTTGGTTATACAAAGGCTCAAACCTTTTTTACCATTATACTTCCACAGGTAATAAAGCGTATTGTTCCTGCCATGGGAAACGAAGTAATCACTCTTGTAAAAGATACTGCCTTGGTTTCTGTAATCGGAGTTTCGGAACTTCTTATGGTTGCGAAAGAACGACAGGGAGCCTTGTTCTCCTTTATGCCGCTTTTTATTGCAGGAGTCTTTTATTTCTTTATGAACTGGGTTGTTTCGGTAGTCTTCCGCAGGCTCGAAAAAAAACTGAGTTATTATAATTAATTGGAGCTTGTATGGACGAAATCCTTTGTGTAGAAAACTTAAAAAAATCTTTTGGCTCACTACAAGTAATAAAGGGAATTTCTTTTTCTGTTCATAAAGGCGAAGTTTTAAGTATTATTGGTCCAAGTGGTTCTGGAAAATCTACAATGCTTCGCTGTATTTCTCAGCTTGAAACTGTAACAGATGGTACTATTAAAATCTGTGGAAAAACTCTTGTTGAAAACGGAGTGTACGCAGATAAGAAAACACGCCATGATATTATTCTAAAAAGCGGATTGGTTTTTCAGAATTTTAATCTTTTTCCTCACTATTCTGTTTTGAAGAATGTTACGGCTGCTCAGATAAGGGTTTTGAAAAAATCTAAGGCCGAAGCAGAAGCTGTAGCAATGGATTTACTTGACCGTATGGGGCTTGCCGCTAAAGCAAATGCTTATCCTTGTGAGTTGTCTGGTGGACAGCAGCAGAGAGTTTCTATTGCAAGAGCGGTATTATCTGAGCCAGAAATACTTCTTGCGGATGAGCCGACAGGAAACCTGGACAGTAAATCCACAACTGAAATTATGGAGCTTTTTAAGAGAATCAATGAGGAAAAAGGAATTACCTTTTTACAGGTAACCCACTCTTTGGAAACGGCTGAGTACGGAAGCAGAATCATTAAATTAGACAGCGGAAAACTTGTAGGATAATTAATTAAACGTGAGTAAACTAAAGTCTATAAAAAATCATGGTAATGTTTTCAGATTTGTAAGAAAATGAGGACTGACAGGTTTTAGCCTGCCGGTCCTTTTTTATGTTTGGCATTTTGAGGGATTTATCTTCGCTCAAGATTATGTAAACCTAAAACACAAGATTTAGTAAAATATTTATGTTTTAACTACAAAATAGTGTGAAAAATTGTAGAATTTAGACTTTACTTGTACTATAATTATTCTGTGTGTATTTAGTTGAGAATAATGTCAGAATTTGTAGTATTTAAGTAATGAAGAAATATATAGATAAAATTAAATCAAGTAATATGTTCTTATCCATAATGACAGCTCTGGTGACAGGGCTTATATGTCATATGTATATGCTTACGCATAATTTCATGACATATGATGGATTATGGAATCAATACAGTCCTCAGGATATGATAACCTCAGGACGTCAGTTTCTGACATACTTTGCTCATA
>JAEEGK010019482.1_pt1 | contig 14544 bp, 8 predicted proteins | sample 8958771 | NCBI WGS metagenome assembly JAEEGK01 (sample SAMN16246547, study PRJNA631951) | gut metagenome | biome: gut microbiome; feature: rumen; material: SC-attached | host: Bos | place: Iran: Karaj | collected 2018-10
TATATATAACTATATTTTTATTATTTTAATAATTAAATTTATTTTTTTATAATATATTAAAAACAAAAAAATAACAATGAAGAAAAATGATAAAAATCATCGTGCTTCAAAGAAAATTTTAATATCAGATATATGTATTAAATCAGAAATGCCACCAAATCAATTAAGTCAAATATTATCAAAAAATCCATCTATAATAAATTCAACAGATTATAAAGGTGAAACAATATTATCATATGCATTAAATAACAACAATAATGAAATATTAGATTTATTATTGAATTCACCTCTTTTAAATCTAAATTATAAAGATTCCAAAGGTAATTCATATCTCCATCTGGCTGTGATGAACCAAAACGAAAATTTTTTGAAAAAATTGGTGGCAAAAGGCATAAATTTAAACGTTCAAAATAATGTAGGAAATACTGCACTTCATATTGCATACGAATATGGCAATAGCACTATAAAAAAAATATTGATTGATAATGGTATAAATATTGTTATTAAAAATAATGAAAATAAAATGGCTAAAGATATAAAGGCAAAAATGATGAATAAAAATAAAAGTGTAAAATTTTATTCAACATTAAATAAAAAAGCAAAAAGTAATAAAACAAGAAAAACAATTATTAAACCATTGAGAAAAGATGTATATAATAATGTCGGTTATAGTAGTAATAAAAATATGAATAATAATATTATTAATAATAATATGTATAAAAATATATTTAAAGTATATTCGAAATATTTTAGAAATGATCATTATCTAATAGCCAAAAATAATAAGCAATTAAAAACTAAAAATATAAAAAATAAACATTTGGAATTAACCGACCAAAAAAAGAAAAAAGAAAATATATCTCTATGCGAACCCTGCATTAATGATGATAATGATAATATAGAACAATATTTTAAATATTTATCATATAGAGATTATAATTCTAATATAAATAGCAATAATATAAACAATATCAATAGTAATAAAGTAGAAGATCAAAATTCAATAAAATATATGGATAACATTATAATCAACACAAGTAATGAAACAAAATTTGTTACAGATACCAAAGAAAAAACTAATAATAATATAGATGATATTTCATCTTTAAATAATCAAAGTTTAGAAATCAAAAAATGTCATAATAATAAAGAAAAGAAAAATGAATATGTAAATTATTTATTATATGAAAAAAATAATTTGAATGAAAAAAATAATAAAAATAAAAAAAAAAGTTTGGGAAAAAATAGTAAAAGCTTTATACATTTAAAAGCAGGAAAATGTAATACGGTGCAAAGTAAGTATTCTCCAAAAAATAAAACTGAAAAGCATACAACTGATAATTTATTTAAATATAAAGTTGATAAAAATTTTAATATTAATGATAATAATAATTATAATAATGGATTTAATGATGTTAAAGATTCTGATTTTGATAATTTTGAATATGATCCTGAAGAAGAATTTATGAAAAATAAAAGATTAAGTGAATCTCAAATTGAAAAATATTTACAAGGTAAGGAAGTATATAATAATTTTTCTTCTAATCATAAAAGAACTTATGGTGAAATTTCATCAAATGAAAAAGAAAATAAAATATCTTCAATTTCTAAACATAAAAAATTAAAAAAATTAAGTGAAATTCAGAATAATAATAATAATATAAATGAAAACCTAAAAGAATAATACTCATTAATCAAATTTAGTTTTAAATTTATTTAAATTTTGAATTTTAAATATTTATTTGAATTTATAAACTGGAATCCTTAAATAAAAATAATATACTTTAATTTTATATTAAATAAATCATATAAATTATCTTTTTTATTTTTTTTATATTTAAATAGATTATTTATATTATTGTATTATCTTTTTTTATGAATTTTATATATATAATATATAATTTAAATAAAAAAATATTTTATGATAATGAAAAAAACAATAAATTTTAACTTAAAGAAATAACATTAAATATAATAAAATATCAACAATTAAAAATATTAATAAAACCCTAAAAAATATAAGATAATATGATTCAAAATTATTCTCTTTTTAAATATTCAATAAATCATTCAAATTTATAAAAAATGATAATATTTATTTATATTTAAAAAATATAATTGAAAAAAATTAATAAATATATTTTAAAATTATAATCTGTAAAAATAAATTATATTTAAGAATTAGTAATAAAATCATATAATTCATCTCCAATTTTTTTTAATTTATCTCTATTATTATTTTTAGAACCAACTTGAATATCATTTGATTTACTTGATAAACCTAATTGATATCTTTCATCATTATTATAATTCATAAAATTTGCTAAAGTTTCTAATAAAGAATATTTAATTGAATTATTTGTATAAGGATCAAAATATTTAAATAAAATACTACTTATCATTCTTTTATCTATTAAATATTCACTATCTTTACTTTCATTTTTAATTCTTTTTACTATTTCTTCACTATATTGCTTTATTTCTTTATTTTTATCTTTTAATTTTTTATTTTCTATTTCAATTTGTGCAACTTTTGTTTGCAATTCATCAATGTTAATATTATCATATTTATTATTATTTTTTTCATTAAGTTCTTTTATTTTATTTTCAAGTTCAATTTTTTCTTTTTTTAAAGTCTCATTTATATTATTTAATTCATTTATTTTTTCTTTTGCTTCATTTGATATTAATTCTTTTTCTTTTGTTGCATTTTCAAAAAAATTTTCTATTTCTTTATATGAACTTCTTAATTTTTTTAATTCATTTTCTTTAAAAATAATTGCACTATCTTGTTCTTTTACTGTAGATTTTATTTTTTCCATTTCTTCTTTTTTTGATTTTAATAAATTAACTTCTTTTTGTAATATTTCTATTTTTTTATTTGAATCATCTAATTCACTTTTACTTTGTGTTATTCTATTCATTAATTCAGAATTTTCAACTTTAAATAATTCACATTGTTGATTTAATAAAGTCATTTTATCATTTACATTTGTTTTATCTTTATTTAACGTTTCTTTTTCATTTAATAAAGATATTATTTTTGTATTTAATTTTTCTAAATCTAATTTAAGAGAATTATTCTCATTTTTTAATTTCTCCATTTCATTAATTTTTATATTTTTTTCTTTTATTTCATTTTGTAATTTTAACATTTTATTTATATTTTCTTTATTTGTATTATCTAACATTGATATTTGTTTTTTATTTTGTTCAATTGCTTCTGATTGAGATAATGTTGTTTCATTATATAATTGTTTTAAATTTTGATATTCTTGTTTAAATATTTCTGAATTTGAATTGATATTTTTGTTTTCTGTTTTTAATTTTTCAATTTCTTGATTTAAAGTATTTATGTTTTTTGATATTTTTTCTTTTTCTTTTATTTCATTGCCTATTTCATCTTTTAATTTAATTATTTGTTCATTTAAGTTATTTATTTCTTTAGTTAATTCATTTTTTTCATTTTTAATTATTTCAAAATCTTCATTTGATTTTAAATTTTTTTCAATTGTTTCTTTTTCAGTTGATAATTTACTTTTTTCTTCTTTTAATAAGTTATTTTCATCTTTTATTTTTTTATTTTCTTCATTTAGTTCTATTATTTTATTATTTAATTCATTAAATAATTTTTCTTTTTCAGAAATTAAATCTTCTTTTTCTTTTTCTAAATTATTTTTATTGTTTTCAATTTCAAGTTTTTCTTTATTTAATATTTCTTTTTCCTTATTTAATTTATCAATATTTTCTTCAAAATCTAATTGTTTGGACTTTAAAGTTTTGATTTCATTTTCTAATGTTTCTTTATCATTCATTAATTTTGTATTTTTTTCTTTTATATTATTACTTTCATTTTTAATATTTTCATTTTCATCTTTTATATCTTCTATATCTTGTTTAATTTTATCATTTTCATTTTTTACTTTTTCATTTTCTTCTTTCAACAATAGATTTTCATTTTTTAATTCTATTTTTTCATCTTCTTCTTTATTATTTTCCTCTTTTTTATCTTCTTTATTTTCTTCTTCATTTTTTTCTTCATTATTTTCTTCATTTTTATTTTCTTTATTTCCTTCTTTTTTATTTTTTTCTTGTAATAAACTAACATTTTCTAATTTTAATTTTGATAATTCACTTTTTAAATTTTCTTTATCTGTTTTTATTTTTTTATATTTTTTAATAATTTTTTCTCCAGATTTCTTAATGTCTTCTAAATTTTTACTTAATTCTTCTTTTTTTTCTTTTATTGTTTTATTATCACAAATTAAACTATCATTTAATAATTTTAATTCTTTAATTTCTTTTTTTAAATTATCAACCTCATTATTGGAATTATCCCCCATATCACCTGTTCAAAAAATAAATAAAATTTTATATTTTTAATTTATTTAACAAATTTTTTAAAATAAAACAAGCAAATTATTGTTTTATTATTCAAAAAAAAATATAAATAAATAATGAAAAATAATATAAATTCAAATTTTGATGTTTTAAACATTTTAATATCACCAAAAACTCATTTTCATTCATCAAAAATATTAACTCGAACACAAAGTGGAAAAACATTATATAAAAAACAATCATTATCAACTGTTTTTCATAATTCTTTTCAAAATTATTTTTCTAAAACTCCTTCTTCAAAATTTATTATCGAATCAGAACAATTATGTCAAGAAAAACACCAATTAATGAATAAAGTGAAGAAGTTAAAAAATAAATTATTCTTATTAAAAATTCAAAATAAAGAACTTGTAAATCAAATTGAAGAAAAGGATGAAGAAATTAATAATATACTTATATCAAATAAAAATAATTCTAATAAAGAAAATTCTTTATTAATGATAAAAATAAATAAACAAATCCAAGAATTAAAAGATAAAATCTGTTTATTAGAAGATAAAAATTTTTTATTAAAAAAAAATAATAAATTAACAAAATCAAATGAATATGAAATTGAAAATTTATATTTTAATGAACACATAAGACAAATAAATAATTTAATTGCTTATTCTTATAATATTAAAACTAAAAATTCAGAAAAAATTGAAGAATATGATATGTTAGAACAAAAAATTAAAGATCAAAAAATAATATTAAATGAATTAAATGAGAAAATAAATTCATTAAAAAAAGAAGAAAATTTAAAAAATAAAGAAATTGAAGATTTAAATGTAATTTTAGATAAAGAAAAAAATAAAATAAATTTAAATAATGGAATAGTATTATCTTTAAAAAAATTAAATAATACTTTAACAAAAGAAAGTGATTCAGAAAATAAATCTTTCCAAAATTCTAAAAATTTATCTTTACAAGAAAAAATTTTTGAAATTAAAAAATCAATTTTTGTTTATAAAAATAAAATAATTGAACAGGAAGCATTAATAAATGATTTACAAAAGGAAAATAATACTTTATTACAATCAAATTTAAATACAACAAAAAATTTAAATAATGAAATATGCAATAAAATAAATGAAATCAAAAATCCAATAAATTTAAAATGTGATGAAGAGAAAGAAATAAACAATTTAAAAATGGATTTACAAAAATCAAAACAAAAAGAAAAAGAATTAGAAAATCAAATAAATATATATCAAAATAAATTTAAAGAATTAATTGATAGTCAATCAGAAAGAACAATACAAGATATTGAATTTGGAATTGATATTGATAATCCTTTTTATTCTAATGATGAAAATAATGAAATTATTAAATCAAGAAAAATTAATAATGTACAATTTAATCAATTTACTTATATTTTATTAAAGAATTTTGAATCTAAAAATATAATTTTAAATAATTCTAAATCACTTTTAATTGATGATTTATATGATTCAAATAATTCTAATAGTAAAAATAATAAAAATAATGTTATTGATGAGAATTTTAATAATATAATAAATCAATTTACAAAAAAAATTTCTGAATTATTAAATTGCAAAAATGAAAATAGTATTATAAAATTAAAAATTTATTTAGGTGCATTATTATATAATAATAAAGGTAATATTAATAAATTTTATGAATATTTAAATGTTTTATTTTCATATAATCTAGATTATACTATTGAAAAAGAAGAAGAATTAAAAAAAGAAATTGTGAATAATTATTTGAAAAGTTATGAAAATTTAATTAACGTTTTGATTAAAGAAAAAGGAAATCATGAATATATTTCTCTTTTAGATATGAAAAATTTAATTGATAATAATGTAAAGGATTTAAATGATAAATATATTGAATATTTTTTTTATATCATGAAAAAATTTGATGATCCTTTATCTGAATTAGAAGATTTGAAAATAGCAAATTTAATTAATTTAATCAAAATTAATGATGATAATAATAATAAACATAATAAAAATAAGAATGAAGATAATATAATTAAAGAAAATGATAAAAGTAAAGAAGAAGAAAAAAATAATAATGAAAATCAATCAGAAAAAAACAATGAAGATGAATCAATGACAGAAATCACAAATGAAGATTATATAAAAAACATAAATTTTGCTTTATCTAAAATAAATGAAGCATTAGAAAAAAATAATTATACAAACATTAAGGAGTATTTAAAAGATAAAATTCAAGATATAACAATAAATGAAAAAAATATAAAAACAATTTCAATAGAAGAACTAAATATTCAAATCAAAAAAATCAATGTTTATTTAAATGATATTCAATTATCATGTTTATGTAGTAAATTTTCAATACCAGATAATTTGCGAACAATTAATATTGAAGAATTAGAAAATGAATTAATAAATTATTCAAAAAATAAAACAATAGAATTTGATAAAGATAAAATAACTTTTGATGAATAAAAATAGATAATATTATAAATTGTATAATATATAAATAATATTTTTTAGAGAAAAATTTTAAAAATTATAATCTTAATAAACTTAAATTATTAATAAATAAAAATAAAAATTGAAATTAATATGTAAATCCATTTTTTAATCTCAATATTTCTAATTTTTTATTATCTAAATTTTGATACATCATCATAATTCTTTCTTTTTCAAGAGTAATATATTGTTCATTATCTCTTAAATTTTCTATTTCATTATTAATTCTTTGTGCTGCTATTTTAATATCATTATCATCTATTTGTATTTTATTTTCTCTTTCAAATAATTGCATTTTATAATTTTCATTAAATTCTAAAAGTTGATTTAAATACATATCTTTATCTTGTATTAATTTTACTTTTTCTTTTAATTTAATCTTACTATCAGTTAATTCTCTTTTTTTTTGTTCTAAATTAACTCTTTGATATTCAATATTTTTAATTGAGTCATTTTTAAAATTTTCAAAAAATTTTTTTTCTTCTTCTAATATTTTTTTATTTTGCTCATATTCTTTTATTTTAGTTTTTAAATTATTATTAAATAGTTCAATTTTCATATTAATTTGATTTTCTTCATAATTTAAAGACATTTTATTTTTATCATTTTCTTCTCTTTGTTTAAAATCAATTTGATTAAAAACATTTTCTAATTGTTTTAAAGTATATAATTGTTGATCAATTTTTAATCTTTCATTTTTTAATTCTTTTTCTTTTTCAATTTCAAAAGAACTTAATTCTTCTTTTTTTTTATTTAAATTTTGCCTATCTAATATTAGATCTTTTTCCATTTCATTTAATTTTTCTTCTAATATTAATAAAGATTTTTCTTTATTATCAAGTAAAGATTTATCATCAATAAAACTTTTTTCTTTTTCATCGTTGATTTTTTCTGCAATATCTTCTATTTTTTTTGTAGATGTTTCAAATTTTTTCATTAATTCATCTAATTTTGAAATTTGAAAATTTTCATCTTTTAGATTATCAATTTCTCTTTTATTTTGATTATTTAATTTTTCAATCTCTCTATTATTTTTTCTTTCAATATCTTCTAATTCATTTCTTTGTTGAATTTCAATTTTATTTTTTTGATTTTCTAATTGAATTTTTATATCATTTTTTATTCTTTCTAATTCTTCTTTTAATAAATTTTCTTTTTGTTTATATATATTTTCATTTGTAATTAAATCTTTTTGATTTTGTAATTTTAAATTTTCAATTTCTTTTAATTGTTTATTTTTCAATTCTTCTGTTTTTTCTTTTTCATTATCTAATTGAATTTGATAAGTATTTTTATTTTCTTGTAATTGAGAATTTAAAAAAGAAATTCGTTGTTCAAATATTTTTCCAGTCTCATTTTGTTTTTGATTTGGATTTATAGGAAAATGATTATTACTTAATTCATGATTAATTGAAATTGGTTTTTGAGATTGATTTATATTGAACATTTTAGAACTATTATTAAATTTAGAATTAGTTTCTATTTGAAATTCTTCATTATTTGATTCACCTATTCCATTCATTATTTATTTTTAATGTTAATTTTTATTTTAGTATTTTATTTTTGAATGATTTTTTTTATAATAATATTTAATTTTTAAAATATTTATGTTTGTTCAAAACAATATATATTCATTTATTCGTTCTATTTAGAATTAAAAATATAATTAATTACATCTAAAATAAATTTTTATTATTTAATTCTATTATTATAATCAAAATTTTTGGTATCTTTTTATATATATTATCAAATAAAAAACATATAATACACATATATCAATATTAAAAATTACATTTAAAAATTCAATGGAATGTTTATTTCAATTTTACTAATATTACTTTTAAATAAATATTACATTTTTAAATTTCTAAATTATGAATCATTAAATTTACTATTTGAATACTGATTAATATTTATATTAGTAATATTAGTAATGTTATAAAAGCTTTTTCTATTTGACAAATTATCCTCACTAAAACTTGGAGTTTGATCATAATAACCTATACTTGAACTACAAACAGATGCTGATTGTGTAAATTTATTAATACACAAATTATTAGATTGTATATTTATTTTTTTTTTTGTAAAATAATCTTCATAAAAAGAAATTTTTTTTTCATTTTTTGGTTGAATTTTTTCATTTTTTTCTAATGATAATGATTTATTTTCTAATGTATTATTTGATTTTATATTTGAATGAATTGTAACATTATTATTATAAATATTTGGAACATTTGTATTATGAGTTTTAGATGTTTTGTTTGTTTTTTTTTCAATAATAAATTGTTTTGATTCTTTTTCTTTAAAAAATTTATTTAATAACCTATGATTTTTCGAAATATTTCTTAAATCTTTATTTAATTGAGCTACAATTGTTAATTCTTTATATGTTAAAAAATCTAAAATATTTTCCCAACATGTTTTATTTGTATGATAATAATAATTATTTGTTTTATTTCTTATAGACATTGATTTATTTAATTCATAAAATGTACTAAAATTCCCTTTATTTTCATTAATGTTACTATTTATTATAATTTTTTTATTTTTCATTTGACATACACAACCCATTTTTTAATTACATGAATAACTAAAAAAAAACTAAAAAAAAAAAATGAAAATTAAAAATAAAAAGCATATTATTTATTATAAAAAAATTTAATATTCAGAAATTATTTTATTTTTTCTAATTAATAAAATAAAATTAATTATGATTTAATGATATATTTACAAAACTCATTAAATGTCATTTCATCACCTTTTTCAGTTAAATTTTGTAAAATATGTTTCATTTGATTTTCAGAAATATTTTCTCCAATTTCATCACAAATTTTTTTAAAAGTTTGAAAATTAATAGTTTCATTAGAAGGATTATCAATACACAAATTAAAAATTCTTTTTAAATCATTTTCATTATTATCTTTATTTTCATTACTAATATTATTATTATTTATATTATTTTTATTATTATTATTTTCATCGTTATAAATTTGTAATTTTTCATCTACATGATTAGAAAATTGTTCCCAAGAAACAAACTCATTATTAAAAGATAATTCTTCTAAAATTTTAAATAACTCAGGATTTTGTTTATCAAATTTCATATATTTCATAGCATCAATAGTATCATTAATCTTAATGGTTTGTGTATTATTAAAATCAAATAAATCAAAAGCTTGTTTTAATTCAGATAAATCTTGATTTAAAATTTTTTTTTTTTCTTTTGGTACAAAATTTTTTTCTTCATTTGCAAAAATAAAGACTAAATAATTTTCATTTTCAAAAACATTTAATCCAATTCCAATTTGAGTATATAATATATCAGTAATAAAAGATCTTCCTTTTTTTTTAATATCAGATTTATTTAAAAGTAATTTTGCAATTTGAAATTTTGGATCATCACTTCCTATATCAGCAAGTAAAGAAGGATTTTCAGTTAAATAATAATTAGGTAAAATATTTTTTAATTCATTTCCACTTTGATATAATTTATAATTTTCTTGATTTAATGAAAATTTTTTTGCTTCTTGTTCTGCAATTTTTGTTAATTCTAAATTTAATTTTAATTTTGGCATTGGTTTCATTTTTTGTAATATTGGTTTATATCTATCTATTTCTTGAATTAAAGGATCTTTTGATTTTATTCTACTTAATCCTTTTTTATATATTTCTATTGTATGTGCTATTGATTGAGGATTTTCTCTAAATTTATTTAAATCTTCTAAAATTGATAATTCAAATTGAGTTTTTTTCATTTTTTTTTTCAAATATTTTTAAATTTTTATTTTTCATATGTGTAAAATATTTTTTTTATATTGTTTTTTTTATTTATAATTTTTTATTTATATATTTAAATTTATTTATTTATTTTTTAATTATTTTTTTTTCATGTATAGTTAATAATTATATTATTATTATATTAATAAATTCTTTATTTAATATTGTTGAATTATTAATTAAGAAATAATATGTTTAAAGTAAGAAAACCTAGTATGTTAAAGTATTATTGAAATTTTTTTATAATAGATTATACACAAATATGAAGAAATTAAAAAAGACAAAATCATGTGAAAATTTTTTAAATAGTTCAAATACATTAAATCAATTTTTTACTAAAGATGAAGTTTATGTTACAAAACTAAAATTTTTTGAACCAGGAAAGTTTAATATATATAATTCATTTGATGAAAATGAAAACTTGAATCACAAAAAAAATAAAGAAAATATCTCTTTAATTAATAAAACATTATTACAAAAAAAATCTTTAAATAATAAAATAAAATTTATATATAAAAATGAAGATAATAAAGAAGAAATAACAAGAGAAACAATTTTTGAAAATAAATTAAAAGAATTAAATGAAAAGTTAAACAATTTAAAAAAAGAAATAAAAGAACAAATAACTAAAGTATTATTAATAGAAAATAATATAGAAGATTCAAATTTAGAATATAAAGCAATAGAACAACAATCTCAATTTATTCCTTTTGAAGAAAAATGTAGAAAATTAAATATAAATATTTCAATAATTACAAATGAAGAAATTTATCAATTAAAAAATAAAATATTTCAAAATGCAAATAAAGCAAAAAAATTATTAAAACCAAAACAAAATGAAATTGATGATTTGAAAAATAAATATATTGAAGAAAAAAAAATTTTAGATGAAAAAATTTCACAATTTAAAATTATTAAAAGTCAATATTCCGATAATAAAAAAAGATTAATTTTTAAATATCATAAATTAATTGAAAAAGGAAGAGATCCAGAAGGAAAAGGTTTATCAAATTTAATAGAAAAAATATGGAAGTTAAAATCAGAAATTATTTTTAGTTTTTTTCCAAAATTTTTAGATTGTAAATCAATTGATTATTTATTTACTTATGCTAAATTAAAAATTGATAAAGATAAAGCTATAGATAAATTAAATAATTTTATAAATAAAATATATGAAAATAATGCTGATCATCATAATAAAAAAGAAAATATTATTTCTAAAAATATTATAAATGAAATTATTGAAGATTATGAAAATAAATTTAAAGAAATTGAAAATTGGAAAAAAATAACTTGTGATAAAATAGAAAAATTTTTAAAATATGATAATGATTTATTTAAAGATATTAGTGAAAATTTAAATATTATTAAAAAATTAAGAAATTCTGTTGAAAAAATTATGTCATTAATGAATTTTTTAAAAAGAAAAGAAATAGAAAGAATTAAAAATGAATTTATTGATTTTGATTATCAAAGAAGATTTGATATTGATATTAAAACAGTTTTTATTGCTTTATTTGGTGATGAAAAAGCAGAAAGTGAATTTGTAAAATATGAAACTGAGATAAAATTTCCTTTAATTAGGCAAAAAATGTTTAAATAAAAAAAATATTTTTTATGAAACAATATTATTAATTATAATTATTAATATATTATTTAAATTTTTTATTGTAATATTTCTAAATTATTGCTTTTTTTAAATAGTTTATTTGTCTTAAGTTCAAATTATTATAAATATTAAATATATTGAATAAAAATTATTCTTTATCTATTTTTTATTTTTAAGTTATTCATTTAGTTTTTTATTTTCTTTTCAAAGTTAATTACCAATAATTTTCATTTGATTCAAATAAAACTTTTATATTTTTTGGTTTTATTTCTTCATTATTAGCATAAATGATATTATTTTCATGAAAATTACAGTTATTAACTATAATTTGTTTAATATTGTAATTTCAAAATAAACTTATATTAATATAAAATGATTTATATATATTTTCAATATCGAAATAATTCGTTGACTTGTTTTCTATATTTTTAAAAAGAAAAAAATTTATAATTAAAAATTTAAGAAAAAGTGTATTTTTTTCCAAATATTTAATAACTATATTAATTAAATTTGATTAAAAATACAAAATATTAATGAAAATAAAAACAATTGTATAAATCATTTTTAATAAAAAAAAAAAATCAATAAAAAAAAAATAAAAAAATGTCAAATCAAAATGAAACAAAACAAGAAAATATATTATATTCAGATACATATAACGAAGAAAATGAAACAACAGACATTCAAAATTTTGAAATGATGGTATTAGAAAAAATCCAAAAATATTTTTCAACAAATGATTATTTCACAAAAGAAACACTTCCAAATTTTTTAAATTTTGTTGGTTTAGGTGAATGGAAATCAGAAAAAGAATTAGATTGTCTTTGGAATACTTTTTCTAAATATGCTAGAAATGGAAAAGTTGATCTTGATGGATGTAAAACTGGATTATTTGATTTTATTTTTAATCAAGATGAAGAAATTGTTAGAACTAGTTGTGTTGGTAGATTAAGTATGAATGCAGTTAAAAAATTTTCTAATGTTAATTATGATAAAAATATTCATCATAATGAAAATAATAATAATGAAAATAAAAATATTATAAATAAAAATATTGAAAATAATATTAATAAAGAGAATAAAGAAGATTTTAAATTGAAAAAGGATTTTAAAGAAATTAAATATGAAAAAAATATTGATATTTTAATTGAAGGAAATGAATCTGAAGTTATAAGAAAAATTTTATGTCTTTTTAATATTATGCAATTAGGAATTAGAGATGAAATTTCAAGTAAAGAAATTGAAAATATAATTCAAAAAAATTATTATTTTCAAATTGAATATAATTTATTTATAAATTTTTTTATGAATTTTTCAGAAATTATTAATTATGACAATGGAATTTATATATTTAAAATAGATGAAGAAAAATATAATAAAATAAATACAAAATTAAAAAATATTGTTGATGAGTATAAAAAAACATATATTACAATGAGAAAAAATATATATGGTGAATCAAAAGATGCTTTTAAATATTGTTTAGAAGATATTATTCAATGTGAAAAAGAATCAGAAAATTATCCAAATCTCCTTTTAAATGGAAATAATATTTGTAATCAATATTTATCAAATGAAATAATTTTTTTAAGTGAGAAAAGACAAAATAATTTAGAAAATTTAAGAATTATTTATGCAAAATTATTAGAAAAAATTGATAATTATATTGAAGAAATAAATAATCTTAATAATAAAATTTTTGATATAAATGATAAAAAAGATAAAAAAGATTATGAAATTGAAAATATTAAAATAGAATGTAATAAATATCAAGAAGAAATTCAAATACAAAATAACTTATTAAATAATATGAAAAAAGAAATTTCTGAAAAAGAAAAAGAAAATAATAATTTAACTACAAATTTAAATGATGAAATAATAAAAAATAAAACTTTAAATAAGAAAATTATTGAACTAAATTTTCAAATTGAACAAGAAAAAAAAAATTATGATAATCTTTTAAATAATGTTGTTGGGAGAATTGAAAAAGAAAATGAAATAAATAGAATTAAAGAAGAAGAAAAAGAAAAAAGAATAAAAGAAAATGAAAAAATACAAAATAAAAATAATAAATATTCTTTAAATGATAATTTAAATAATCTAAATAAAATAAATGAAAACATAAATGAAGAAAATAAAAATAATAAAATAAATGCTCCAGGAAAAGTTGAAGAAATGTCAAAAGAAGAATTAAAGGATTATTCAATTAAACTAGATAAAGATAATAATGTTTTAAATAATCAAATTAATTAATGGAAAAAAAAAATAATGGAGATAGAAAAAAAAAATAAGATAAATGAAAAAAATAAA
>JAEEGK010019483.1_pt1 | contig 14543 bp, 8 predicted proteins | sample 8958771 | NCBI WGS metagenome assembly JAEEGK01 (sample SAMN16246547, study PRJNA631951) | gut metagenome | biome: gut microbiome; feature: rumen; material: SC-attached | host: Bos | place: Iran: Karaj | collected 2018-10
TCAAGGCTGAAGATGTCAAGCCCGAATCTGAATTCGGTAATGACCTCGGTGCCGACTCTCTGGACCGTGTTGAACTCGTGATGGCTCTCGAAGACGAATTCGATGTCGAAATCCTCGATTCCGATGCCGAAAAGTTCCAGAAGGTTTCTGACGTTGTTGCTTTCCTCGAAGCACACAAGAAGTAATCTAGTTTTGCTTTAGCCCGCAGGAGTTGGGCAAAGATTGAGCTTTGGATCCCCGGTATCGCCGGGGATTCTTTTTTTTATCACCTTTTTTTTAATTTTAAACCACAAATCACATAAGGAGATTCTGTTGGAAGAACAAAACCTGCTCCACAAAATCCTAAAACTCTGGTTTCGCCAGAAGTCCGGTGACGGGCTTGAGGCTAAGCTTGGGTATAGGTTCCGCGATCCAGAACTGCTGGCTCATGCACTTGTCCACCGCTCGTTCATCGTAGGCAAGGACGTGCCCTACGTGAGCAACAACGAACGCTTGGAGTTCCTCGGCGATTCCGTTCTCAACATGCTTACGACGGAATACTTGTACAAGACGTACCCGAATGACCCGGAGGGCGATCTCTCCAAGCGCAAAAGCGCCATCGTGTCCGGCCACGCCTGCGCCCAGTCGTCCAAGGAATGGTCGCTGGACGAATACGTGAAAATCGGGAAGTCCGAGGCCAAGATGGGCGGTCGCGGCAAGGAAAGTATTCTCGCCGATGCTTACGAGGCTGTGCTCGGGGCGGTCTATCTCGACGGCGGCCTCGACGAGGTGCGTGCGATTTTGAACAAGTTCCATTTCCCGCGCGTGAGCGAAATCATCAATGCGGTCGATTTTGCGAACTACAAGAGCGAACTTCTGGAGTTCTGCCAAGGCAAGCTGCATTGCTCCCCGGAATATGTGGTTGTTGACGAATCGGGTCCGGAACACCAGAAACAGTTCACTATCGAGGTCATTGTAAACGGCAAGGCATATACTCGCGGTATTGGCCCGAACAAAAAGAAGGCCGAACAGGAAGCTTCGCGTACGACACTTGAGATGCTCAAGGCCGAAGCCGCCGAAGCCGAACGCAAAAAAGCCGAGGCCCCAAAAATCAAGCAACCCGCACACCACGTCGGTTTGCCGTAGTTGATTGTCATGCCCGCCTCCGAGCCTATGTTGTCATGCCCGCCTCCGAGCGGGCATCTCCTTTTTATCTATTTTGTCCCACATGAAAACATTTTCCCTCCGTAATTTACTTGCCCTGCCGATGGCGGCGGCTCTCGCTTTTGCTCTTTCCGCCTGCAACGAATCCGGCGATTCCAAATCCGGCCAATCAACGAAAGCTTCGAAAAAAGGCGCTCCCGTTTCCGAAGCGGATTGCCCGATTCTCCCGCTCGATTCTACAGCGACCGGCGAGTTCGACCCGATTGCCTCGAAGGAAGCCCGCGCCTGCGGCTCCATCACGCTTTGGGGCTCCGCCATGCCCAAATCCTTCAACATGTGGGAAGACTACAACAGCTTCTCCGCCGAACTCATGAACATGATGTTCGAACCGCTCGTGAGCCTGCACACCACCGAAGACCGCGAAGTCGGCATTCTCGCAGACAAGTGGGAAGTCTCCGAAGACGGCAAGACGTTTACGTTCCATGTGGATTCGCGTGCCAAATGGAGCGACGGCAAGCCGGTTACCGCCGAAGACGTACAGTTCTATTACGACGTCATCATGGACGAGAAAAACCTCACGCCGATTTTCAAGGTGGGTCTCAGCCGCTTTGAACGCCCGGAAGTCGTCGATAGCTTGACAGTCCGTATGACCGCCAAGGAATCGCACTGGGGCAACTTCTGGGAAGCCGCCGGCATGCTCGCGTTCCCGAAGCACGTGTGGGGTGGCAAGGACTTCAACAAGATCCGTTACGAATTCCCGGTCGTCTCCGGTCCGTACATCATCAAGACGTTCCGCGAAGACCGCTTTGTCGAACTCCAGCGCCGCGCCGATTGGTGGGGCTTCAAGAAGAACTGGAACCACGGCAAGTACAACTTCCAGAAAATCCGCTATCGCTTCATGAACGACCAGACGAAGGCGCTTGAAGCGTTCAAGAAGCAGGACTTCAATGCCTACGCCATTTACACGAGCAGCATCTGGATGAAACAGACCGACTTTGACGCCATCAAGAAGGGCTGGGCCGTCAAACAGCGCATCTACAACAAGGAACCGATTGGCTTCCAGGGCATGGCTATCAACCTCCGTAAGCCGCAGTTCCAGGATGTCCGCGTCCGCAAGGCGCTCTCGTACCTCTTGAACCGCGAAGCGATGAACGAAAAGTACATGTACGGCCAGTACTTCCTCCTCAACAGCTACTATCCGGACCTCTGGGCCAATAACCAGAATCCGACCGCGACAGTTTATAGCTACAATCCCGAAAAGGCCCGTGCGCTCTTTGCCGAAGCGGGCTATAAGGTGAACGGTCAAGGCGTTCTCGAAAAAGACGGCAAGCCGTTTGCGATAAACTTCATCACGAGCCAGGAAGACTTGCGCCATCTCACGCTTTTCCAGGAAGACCTCAAAAAAGTCGGCGTCGTGGCGACTATCGAACAAATGAGCCAAAGCACGCTCCGCAAACGCTTGGACGATGCGGACTTCGACCTTTACTGGGTGAACTGGGGCGCAGGCCGCCTCCGCGACCCTGAAGCGAGCTGGCATTCCAAAACCGCATTGGATAAGGGTACGAACAACCTTGCTGGCGTTCAGGACAAAGTTGTCGATAGCCTTATCAACTTGCAGAAGACGGAATTCGACCTCGCCAAGCGCAACGAAATTCTCAAGGCTCTTGACAACCGCCTCGCCGAAATTGTCCCGTACGTGCTCATGTGGCAATGCGACCACCACCGCATCCTCTACTGGAACCGCTACGGTACACCCGAAAAGGTGCTCGACCAGTTCAATCGCGAAGATGCCATCCCCGTCTACTGGTGGGTGGATCCGGTCAAGTCCGCTGCACTCGACAAGGCTATGAAATCCGGCGAAAGCTTGCCCGTGCCCGAGTACGATATTCGATAGAAGAGAGCACGCACAACGTCATCCTGAACAATGTGATGCATTCAGAACATCTCTGGATTCTTCGAGTCCCATGGACTCTCAGAATGACGGTCATTCCTTATTGTCACCCCGGTTTTATATACCGGGGCCAGTTTACACAGTTCCCTTCGCTTACACAAAAAAATCCCGGAACAAGTCCGGGACGTTCTAATAACTTCACTGGCGTTCTTTCGTCTAAGAACTAGAACTTGAATTCGACATCCAGTGTAAAGCCAACGGCATCGCCTTCCATGTTAATCGTGAACGGATCCTTGGCTTTCTTCTTGATGTCTTCGCTACGGGCGATAATCTTTCCTTTAATCAAAATCTGGCTGGTTACAGCAAATTCAGCACCGACCCAGAACTTCCACTGGTTGGACCAGTCGTCATGCAGGCTGACATCCTTGTTGCCGTTGTCGTATTCCGACTTGAAAAGGCGCAACCAGAACTGACCGCCAATCAAAAGCGTTACCGGTGCCGAAGGAAGCGTATAGTCAAATTCACCGCCTAGACGGACTTCGAGACCTCTCTCTTGTTTGTGATGCTCGAAACCCCAGAAAACACCGGCTTCTGTACCGAATGCAGCGCCCTTGAGGCCTGCAATGTCGTTATGGATTTGGGCACCGAAATAGAGGAACATTTCGTGGTGGCTCGGAGGTGTTGTTCCAAGTCCGTCGTATTTTTCACGGCCAATGGGCAAGTTGAAATCGAGGAAGAGGTTGACCATCGGGGTCATGGCAAAGCGGCCGCCAATCATCAAGTCGCGAATACCGTTACCGCCTTCTTCGCATGCATCGCAATCCGTTTCGCTCCAGAACTGGTAGCCGAAACTCTGCAAGGAAAGTTCGAACTTGGGGGAAACGTTGAAACGGGCGCCGACCTTCAAACCCATTTGGGACCAATCATCGTCCTTGTCATAGTAAAGTCCGGCCTTGATAGAGCCCTGATTGTTTTGAAGCAGGCCGAAATAATCCCATGTTGCGAAGCTGGATGTGACAAGCGCTGCCGCGAGAAGAAGAACCTTTTTAAACATTGTAACTCCTATGAATCTCCAAAAATGGATAATTTCAATTTAGTAAACCTGTAGCCTTAGGGCAATTAAATATTTGTAAGCAAACGGGCTTTGTCGTGTTTATAGTCACAAATGATATTTTTTGGTTGCATTGAACTTGCAAAAATTGACATAAAAAGTATTTTTATATCCGGAAAGAGGTGGTTTATGAAATACACAATCCGTTTGTTGCTTGCTTTAAGTACGATAATTCCGGTATCCGTTTGGGCGTCGCCATTTGGTTCTTCAGAACAATATGTGAATCTTGCATATGAAGCAACGGGAAAGGCGCTTTATTTGGAACTTTCCGACAAAGGATGTAATTCAGGAACCCCTGTTTCCATGACGGGCGTGTCTGCTGTGGCACTTACTTGTGTCAATTCAGAAAAGGTCTCGGATAGGGGCTCTGTTGCCAAAGCCATTGCCAAAGTGCTCTCCGGCGATATGGGTACGAAAAAATGGAATAGAAGTCCTGCTTCGAGCGGCGAATCATCTGCATTGATTTTAGCATCCGACATTGATTTTGGTGAAACTTACGATGAAACTAAAGAGGCGTGTTCGGTTAACCATACTCCTATTGAATTTTCTGGATTGGTTTTTGACGGCAATGGAATGACCGTTTCGAATCTTTGCTCTGTTCAAAAGATGGCTAAGGATTCGATGGGATTGTTCAGTAGAATCGAAAATGGAACTGTTCGAGATTTGAAAATTTCAAATGTGAATTTTATCGTCTCGAAAGAATGGGGTGGCGGCAAGGTATCGACTTTTGATGCTCCTGATGATATAAAAGACTATAAGCCCGTTGGTGCTCTAGCCGGGAGTATTGTCGGTAGCGTGGTACAAAGCATTTCTTTAGCGGAAATTACTATCAAGGGGCCGTTTGCCGGTGGACTAGTCGGCTATATACAGGATTCCGAAGTCGCGGATATTCAGAGATATAAAGGAACGAAACCGATCAATGTATCGAACGATATAACAATAAAGCAGGATCAGGTTGGGGCTTCTTTAAGTTCTTTATTCCCGTCATATACTTATAAAGTGCCCTCGTATAAAGTTGCTTTGGGCGGCATTGCGGGTATTGCCGTACAAACAAATTTTCATCATATCGTTATCTTGCTGAACTTGAAAAATGAGGCCGCAACGGAAGGGGCAGCATTGGGCGGACTTGCTGCCGTATATGCTTATTCAAGTTCGAAAAGTACAAAAAAGAAATATGAAATCAATAGGGTGTATATAAATAGCGAATTGACCAATGGGGACTTTGTGATGTCCGGTGGTTCCGCCATGGGCGGCTTGTTTGGAATCACAGACGTATTCGGCCCTACAGACCAGATTGTGTCGGATATGATTATCCAAGATGTTAATGTTTCAAAATTGAAAATGTCTAACAGCGGAATCGAAGATAATGCGAAACCGCTCATTTACTGGGGCGGCATTGTTGGCAAAGGCAATTTGTGCGAAGGCAGGGTTTTGGACATATCGAAAGCCAAGGTTCCTGACTTTAGTATCAGTGATGACCCGACCGGGAATGGAACTTTTATTTATTACGTTGGCGGCATAGCTGGCTATGCAGGGTGTGAATACACGCATCAATCTAGCTCTGACGATCACCAGTATTTGTCACTTAAAAATTCTATGGCTTCAGGAACCATTGATCTTAAAAATGATGGGGGAAACGGTTCGAAAGATTCTTACAGTTTTTCGGGCTATGTGGGAGGCTTAGTCGGAAAATCCGTTCTCGCTATGGATGAAAAGTCTGTGATGGAAGATACGGCAAAAGTTAGTATTACGTACAAGTTTAAAAAGAAGTTGCTTGCAGGTGATATCAAGACTGGCTATATGGCTTATGTAGGCGGCTTGTTTGGCGCTGCAAGCCATTTCAAACAATCAAATGACCCGATTCATATGGATAAACTAGTCTATGAAGGCTCGATGTCCGTTTGGGATGACGGTATTGAATCTTATGTGGGCGGTGTCCTTGGTCGGTTCCCGGATCTTCAAAATAGCAATCCCCAGATTTCGTTTGACGATGTCCGTGTCCGTGGAACTCTTACAGAAACCGGAAGCGATGGTGGTAAAACGTTGATAGAATATGAGGGAATTGGTACACCGACGACAACGTCATTTATTGGTGGAATTTGTGGTGAATGTTCGTCTGTTAAAAGTTTGTCTAAAATAGCTGTTGAAGGTAATATTGAAAAGAGAGAAAAACTTGATGATAAAACGTTCTACGTAGGTGGGTTGATTGGACAATCGAATACGGATTTCCCGCTTAATGCCTCGAATACATATTCTAATGGAACAATCACCAGTACTTTCACGAATGCAGGGTATTTATATGGTAGCGTCTTCGGCGGTGGAATTAGCCGGAATGGCGCCCTAGCGTCTAATTTCCATTATGGAAAAGATGTACTCAAGGCTATAGGATTGTGGAGTGGCAGTGCTTTCAAAAGCTTCGAAGATGTTGGAAAATTTGTAAATGCAGAAAAAAATGTCCGCAATGGTAGTACATTTAATTTATCTGCCAATAAAAATGGAATCCTTCCCTCCATGTACATGGAAAGTAGCGATTTTGCCGCACTTTTGAACAGCTCTTGGGACGATGCGAAATCCCAAGTTTGGGCGTATAGTAACGATAAAGCGGGATTGCCGTACTTTGGCACTCCTCCAGTTTTGACGGTTTTGGTCACGTTCATGGCGAATAGTGATGTTGTACTTGTAAAAGATGCTGACGGCAATGATGTCGAAGCTCAAAAATTGAGCATAGGTGCAGATGCTATTGCTCCGGAACCGCCCGTGGTCAAAGGAAAATGCTTTGAAAAATGGGATAAGAACTTCACCAATGTGATTCAGTCGATGGTAGTCAATGCTGTATATGGACCGTGCAAGTTTGAAGTCACGTTCAACGGCTTGGACGGAAAACCTTTGCAAAATGCTCAGGATAAGGATGGAAACCCTCTAGATAATCCTCAAATTGTGGAAGAAGGCAAGTCCGCGACTGTTCCGAAGAATCCTGAACCGGTGGGTGGGTCATGCTTTGACGGTTGGAGCAAAAATACGGATGACTATACCAATGTGACAAGAAAGATGACTGTCAGCGCATATTCTAAAGTTTGCGAATATACGGTGACGTTTACCTATCTTGAAAAGGATGGAACGCCAGGCAAAAAATCGCAAACGGTGGAATACAACAAGTCTGCAACGCCTCCGAGTAACGATGATATCCCGAAGACCGATGACGGCCAATGCTTTGATGGCTGGGATGCTGACTTTAGCAAGATAACAGACGATTTGACTGTTCCGGCCAAATACAAGACCTGCACTTATACGGTCAGGTTTATGTACACGGATAATAAAGGAGTGCCTCACATTGAAAAGACGGAAACGGTTGAACATGGAAAGAGCGCGACGGCACCTGATGATATTCCGAAAAAGATGGATGACCAGTGCTTTGTCTCTTGGAGCCCTGATTTTAGCCATGTGACTGGCAAATTGGATGTCACTGCCAAATATGAGACCTGCAAATATAAGGTAACGTTTGTCTATGTTGATGATGATGGCGTGTCTGCCGAAAAGGTAGAAACGGTCTTGCACGGTAAAGACGTGACTGGACCGGATGATGTCGCGAAGAAAATAGGCGACCAGTGCTTTGCCGGTTGGAAGGGCGAATTGACTAACGTGACGAGCGATATGACCCTCGAACCGGAATATAAGCTCTGCGCAGTTTCTAGCAGCTCCGTTGCTCAGTCTAGTTCTTCTGTTGTTGCGTCTAGTTCTAGCGAAGTGGTGCCTGCTTCCAGTGACGCAAAGAGCAGTTCCTCCTCTGTCAAGGCGAACAGTTCGTCTTCCGCCAAGAAGAATAGCTCTTCTTCTGCCATCCAGAGCAGCTCCAGCAAGGCAAAGTCCAGCTCTAGTAAGGGTGGCTCCAGCAGCAGTCAAAAGGCCATTTACGAGATTGCCGCTCCGAAGGCCAAGCAGGACGGCAGTGCGCTCCGCATGGTGCTTGAAGATTCGACTACAAAGCTTTCTAACAAGGTCGATTGCCATATTCAGGTGGTCTCCGATGTTGGCGTCTATCTCGATACCGTTGTCACAGGAAAACTTGTCGATAAGTCGAAAAACAGCACATGGCGGCTTGACCCAGCGCCTGCAGGCGACTATAGCGTGAACTTTACGTTTACGAATGGCGAAGATTCCGTTACCTACAAGAAGAAATTCTCTGCTCCGAAACAAAAGAATCTTGAGACGCATTCCTGGCAGACTCTCTCGATGTATGCGTTCTGCCAAGATGACAAGGACGATTGCATGTCTGCGTTGAATAGCCTTGTGGCCCGCGAATCGGAAAATTCCGAAACATCCGTATATTGGTGGGATGAAACGAATCCGGTGGGCGATTACTGGCAGTACCGCAAGTTTAGCGTGAACGACAAGTTCGATTCGACTCGCGGTTACTGGTACGGCCCCATGGATAACGAACCGCTGGTGATGAGCTTGAAAACTCCCGACCCGGATGCGGAAATTGTATGGAAACTGCAAAACAAGTATTCCGGTTGGAACCTCGTCGCGAATCCGTTTGGATGGTATGTCAAGCTTCCGAAGACGGATGACCTGACGTTCAGATACTGGAATTCTGAAGAGGGTCAATACGAACCGATTGAAATTCTTGGACCGTACGAAGCCGTTTGGGTGCAGACGGACAAGTCCAGGACGCTTCGCATTCCGCTCAAGGCGGCGATTGTGCTCGAGAGTGAAAACAATGGGCTTGCAAAGAGTGCCGCTTCCGAAGACTGGAACCTCCGCGTCGTGCTTGCTGATGATAAAGGCAAGCGCGATTCCTGGAACGAACTCGCTGTGGGCTCCGCAAAATCTATGGGCGAACCGCCGGCAGGCATGGGCGACCGCGTGAACCTCTCCATTGTCGAAGGCAAGCAGCGTTTTGCCAAGAACGTCAAGAAAAACGGCGACAACCTCGAATGGAATCTCGAAGCGAGCGCGACGACGCCACGTGCGGGGCACTTGAGCTTTGTCGGTCTCGAAAGCGTCTGGGCGAAGGGCTTGCATGTCTATGCGACCATAGGCGATGAAACTGTCGAAATCGTGAACGACAAGCCGCTGGATGTCCAGCTCTCGTCCAAGGCGAAAAACGTCTCCGTTCGCGTCTCGAAGGCCGCTGTCTCGGTAAATATCGCGAAAAACTGGCTCTCCGGCTTCCGCGTAAACCAGACGTCGAACATGTTGAACGTCGGTTTCGATGCTGCCGCGAAACTTGCCGGTGCAAACGTCAAGGTTAGCGTCGTGGGCATCGATGGACGCATCGTGGCGAGGGGCAGGTCTATCGCCAATGCCGGTTCGAACGTCGTTTCCATGAAAAAACCGAAACAGGGTATCTATTTCGTAAGAACACAGGTCGGAAGCCAATCCGCCATCACACGGATCATGGTGACGCCCTAGCCGAACGCAAGTTTAATTACTAAATTTGCGCTCGTTATGACAAAAGCAAAATTCATCAAATTCATCATTGCGTCGGTGCTCGCCATCGCCGCTCTCTTCTTGCCCTACGAATCCCTCGGATTCGATGCGGCAAGCCCCATGGGAATCCTGAATCCGCTCGAAATTCGCGTCATCGGCGTTTTCGTCATGGCTGCGCTTTTCTGGATTCTGCAACCGTTCCCGATCTGGTCCACCTCGATGCTCGTCATCGTCCTCATGATCATCACCATGTCGGATTCGGCACTCAATGTGTTCCGCGTGGACGGCGTGACCATGATCAGCCATAAGTCCATTATGGCTACGTTTGCAAACCCCATCATCATGCTCTTCTTGGGCGGTTTCTTCCTTGCTGCCGCTGCCACGAAGTACAAGATGGACTTGAACCTTGCCCGCGTGCTCTTGAAACCCTTCGGAAAGAACCCGAAGTTCGTGCTCTTGGGCCTCATGCTCATCACCGCCGTGTTCTCCATGTTCATGAGCAACACCGCTACCGCCGCCATGATGCTTGCCATCCTCGCTCCGGTGCTCAAGCTCTTTGATGAAGACGACCGTGGTAAAGCCGCTTTTGCCCTTGCCATTCCGCTGGGTGCCAACATCGGTGGTATGGGTACCCCGATCGGTACGCCTCCTAACGCCATCGCCCTTGGCGCCTTGAACGACGCTATCGCCCGCGGAGACCTCGTTGCCAATCCGGTGAGCTTTGGTCAGTGGATGGCTTTCGGTATTCCGTACGTGATTGTTTTGATGGTGGTTGCTTGGCTCTTGCTCCTTAAGATTTATCCGATCAAGATGAAGCAGATGGTCTTGAACATTGAAGGTGCCGGCAAGTTCGACACGAGTCCCAAGGCCATTATCGTCTATATTACTTTTGTTGTGTGCGTTGTTCTGTGGGTTATCAGCAAGAACGGTATCGGTCCTATCCCGGGCCATGGCATTAACGATAACGCGATCGCCATGATTCCGATGGCTGTGTTTGCCTTGACCGGCGTGATTACCAAGAAGGATTTGAATGCGATGAGCTGGGACGTGCTCTGGCTCGTAGCTGGTGGTTTTGCTCTTGGCGTAGGCCTCAATGCGACTGGCCTTGCGGCTCACCTCATCAAGACGATTCCGTTTGCAACGTGGTCTCCGCTCGCGCTCATGATCGGTTGTGGCGTCATCTGCCTCTTCATGGCGAACTTCATGAGCCATACTTCTACGGCAACGCTCTTGGTGCCTATTCTCTGCGCTGTGGGTATCGCCTGCCAGGACAATCTCGTTGGCCTCGGTGGCGTGACAGCTCTCCTCGTGTCTGTCGCCTTTGCAAGCTCTCTCGGCATGAGCCTCCCGATTTCGACGCCGCCTAACGCACTTGCCCATGCGACGGGTTATACCGACACGAATGGCATGGCAAAAACCGGTATCGTGATGGGCGTTTTTGGCCTGGCACTCTCCTGGTTGATGATGATTCTCCTCGCCAAGATGAACTTCTTCGGAACTCCGGCTCCGAAGGCTGCTGAAGCTGCTCCTGCCGCTCCGGTTGCTGCTGAAAAGGTTGTTGCAACTCCGGCTCCCGAAACGAAGGCTGAAGCCGCTGCTCCGGCTGCCCTCGATAGCGCTGTCGCTATCCCGGCAGATTCCGCTGCTAAGGTGGTTGTCGCTGACAGTGCCGCTGCTCCTGCTGCAGCACCTGCCGCCGCGAAGTAATCTCTTGTCATACCTTTTACAAAAAGCTCGGGTCACCCCGGGCTTTTTTGTATCCGGTTCATTCTTGCCATAAACGAAAAAAATCCTCGCATTTCTGCGAGGATTTTTCAGTGGTCGATACAGAACTCGAATCTGTGACCTCTACCATGTCAAGGTAGCGCTCTAACCAACTGAGCTAATCGACCGAGGTGAGACCAATTATAGAAAAAATAAATCAGCTTGTCAAGGGGGTTATTTGATTCCTAATTCAAAAACTTACTGGTCTTCTTCGGCAATCCAGTAGTGCATACGTCCCTTGAAGTGGATTGGAGCTCGGTTACTGTTGCATCTCCCTTGCCTGCAATCTTCAAAATGAAGGTTGATCGTCGCTGTCCATTTGGTGTTGTCTTTTTGGTCGATGTGCACGTAATTGCTGTCACCCGTAATATATGCTTTGGGGGAACCATCAAACTGAATCGAGGTGTATTTGGGTACGATGTTGTTCATTCCCAGTTTTGGATAGTTGACCATGATGTCGATAGCTTCTTTGCGCTCGCTACGTTCCATCGGGATTCTTATTTGCAAGTAATGGTGCCTGTTGCGTATGTATGGAATTTCCACGTCGTCGCGATCGAGTTCCTGCTGGATTTCGTCTTCGCCGTTTATACTGTACTTAAGGAATCCGCCGCCCTTCACTTCCCAGCTGTCGTTGATGCCGCTACAGGCGGTAAGGCCCGCGCACAAGACCTGGCTCAATGCGCCCACGGCGATAACGGCAAAACGTTTCAAAAATGCGGATTTCATATCCTTAAAATAGAAAAAAACACCGGGTGTTTAAAAGTATGCAAAAAAGCCGGGCGCTAAGTCCCGGCCTCGCGATAGTCATCCTGAAGATGCCACACCGTCGTCATCCTGAAGATGCCATTCCGTCGTCATCCTGAACGAATGTGAAGGATCCAGTGCAGTTGTCCTTGCAACCTGTCATCCCGGCCTTGTGCCGGGAACGGCTTACACAGTCCCCCTAGCGGAACACTACCTAAGCCCTTCCGTCAACGGGACCGTCGTCGGTCTGCGGCTCCTGCTGCTTCTGCTGTGCCAAACGCGGGTCTTCCAGCACGTACAGCGGAAGCGCCGCCAGTTCCTCGTTATCGGCAATCAGGCGCACAATGTACTTGTCCGGGCGAGCAAACTGCAAACGCTGCATGTTCAGAATCATGTTGACCGCAGCGGTATCGAATCCCTGTGCAACCGGCTGGAGTTCAATTTCGGACTGCATCGGAGGCACAATCGGGTGGCCTACCACATCTTCGATAGACAAGTTCAACTGGTGTGTGCCAGCCTCGGAACGCTGGTAGCGCAAGCGGAAAGCAGCGGAACACTGCGGAATCACAAGCGGAAACTTTGCAAAAATGCGGTCAAAGGCACCAAGAATGTTCATGCGACCTCCGGCATCGTTAGCGGTGGCGGCGTCACAGATAGCGGCAATTTCAATATTCATGTAGGGTTCTCCCAGTGTTAGAAAAATGTTTAACTAAATTATAAATATATTCGTAAAAAGACGAGGTTTTTATGGAAGAAATTCCACTTTGGTACTGGTTGATCGTGTTTTTTTGCTTGGGAGCCTGTGTCGGGAGCTTCTATAACGTCATTGTCTATCGCATGCCTCGCGGAATTTCGCTCCTCAACCCGCCTTCGCACTGCCCGCTTTGCAAAAAGAGAATCCCCATCCGCTACAACCTGCCCATTGTCGGCTGGCTCTGGCTTCGCGGAAAAAGCGCTTGCTGCAAACAGCCCATCAGCATCATCTACCCGATAGGCGAAGGCCTTTGCGGGTTGCTCGGCGCCCTTGCTCTCTATGCGGCAGTCGGCTTCGGAACCGATTTTACGCGGCCCGTCTTGGCGCCCCAGGCTTGGGCGAACGCCGCGGCCTTGTTCTGGCTTTTGCTCGGGGCGTATCCCGTATGTGCAGTCGATTGTAAGTACAAACTCATTCCCGATTCCATCTCGGTGGGCGGAATTGTCGCTGGTCTTTTGATTTCGCTTATTCCGGGCGGTATCACGCCGCTCCAGAGTCTGCTGGGTGCTGTCGGCGCTGGCGGCGGGCTTTATCTGCTCGGCTGGATTGCGACCAAAGTCCTCAAGAAAGAAGCCATGGGCTTTGGCGATGTCAAGCTCCTGGCGGGGTATGGCGCTTTGATGGGCTTTACCGGTGCCGTCGAAACGCTGATTGTCGCCGCCGTGCTCGGGCTAATTGTGATGCTCCCGTATGGCGTGATTAAGAATAATGCAAAGAACAATAGCGCAAAAAACGGCGCAGCGAAAAATAAAAATGTGCCGGAAGATGAGGATGTCGGACAAATTCCGTTCGGCCCGTTCCTCGCTGTGGCAGCCCCCTTCATGTATCTCTGGGGCAACCAGCTTGTCGTGCTGTACCTGACTTATGTTCTAGGCGAATAAATTTAGTATGACAGCAAACACCTTGTCACCTCGGCGGTCGCATTGTCCCCCCGGCCTTGGCACTGTCACCCCGTGCTCCGTCACGGGGTCAGTTGTTTAAACAGAACAACCGATGCCGGCACCTTACACGGTTCCTAAGCTTGTTGATTACTCTATCGAGTCATGCGGCCCGCTTTTTAAGGGAGCCTTGTCTCTTGCGTACTTTTGCAAACAACTGTTGACAAAATGAATAGCTGACACGCGTCCTGTTGTTTTTCGTGAACGTTTTTGCTAGATTACCTGTGACCAGTTCTGATGAACTGCACTTATCTATATCCTTTCTTATATCGTTTCTTATATGAATTTGTCTCTAAAAAGAGAAAGGATTTTGCATGTCAGAAAACAGTGGCATCGTGCCTATCAGTTTGGCCGATAGGGATCTCTATCGTGAACAGTGGGTCGATAAGACCGTCGAAGAAATCAAGAAGCACAAGTACCTCAACCCGCTCTACGACGCGGCTTTCAAGGCTTTTCTGAGCGATGAGCAGGCTCTCAAGAGTTTCTTGAACGGGGTTTTCAAGGATGACCGCAACAAGATTGAATCCGTGGTCATCAAGAATCCCGAAATCAACATGATATTCCCTGTGGTCAAGCCGTTCAGACTCGACATCCGCGCGAAAACCTCAAATGGGTATTGCATCAACGTGGAGATGCAAAAGGCGAGGCCGGATTATTTTGTGGACCGCATGTTTCTGCAACAGAGCGCATTCTTGATTCAAAGCAAGTACGAATGGGATCAGGCCAATTTCGGTGACATGCCTTCGAATCTCAGCGATGAGGAGCGTG
>JAEEGK010019485.1_pt1 | contig 14543 bp, 11 predicted proteins | sample 8958771 | NCBI WGS metagenome assembly JAEEGK01 (sample SAMN16246547, study PRJNA631951) | gut metagenome | biome: gut microbiome; feature: rumen; material: SC-attached | host: Bos | place: Iran: Karaj | collected 2018-10
TTGATGTTGTCGTGTGTTTGCATGCAAAAATATGATAACTAATTTGCAAAAATATCATTTTTATTGTTAACAAAAGGAAGGTAGGACGGAAAATCAGTCAAACGACGAGTCGGCATGGAAGAAAAATGAGCGGATATTCGTATTTTTTTACTACCTTTGCAGTTTGAAATGTTTAACAAAATTTGCATTTTTGATTGAAAATGCAGTTAAGATAAGAAAATGAAAGTAGATTATTTGGTTATAGGAACAGGCGTAGCTGGGTTGAGTTTTGCATTGAAGGCAAGCAAATTCGGGAAAGTTTGCATGATAGCAAAAGACAATGCAGAAGAAACTTCCACAAAATACGCTCAAGGCGGTATCGCAGCGGTTATGTACGACCCCGATACCTACGCAAAGCATATCAAAGATACCATGATAGCGGGTTGTGAGTTGTCAGATCCGGAAATAGTGAGAATTACCATTACCGAATCCACTGCAAGGGTAAAAGAATTGGTAGAGTGGGGAGTGGATTTTGACAAAAATCGAACGGGAAAATTTGATTTGGCCAGAGAAGGAGGGCACTCAGAATTCAGAGTTTTGCACCATAAAGATGAAACAGGATTAGAAATTGAACAAAAATTATATCAAAAGGCAAAAGAAAATGCCAATATAGAGATATTGGAAAATTATTTTGCCGTGGAACTAATCACCCAGCATCATTTGGGAGTAAAAGTTACCAAGCATTCGTCCGATATTTGTTGCTATGGGGCTTATGTTTACAATCCTCAGAGCAAAAAGGTAGAGACATTTTTGGCAAAAATTACCGTTGTCGCTACAGGCGGAATTGGCAATATTTATGGCAATACCACCAATCCGCGTGTTGCCACCGGTGATGGCGTGGCCATGGTACATCGTGCAAAAGGTGCAGTAAGAGGTATGGAATTTGTTCAATTTCATCCCACCACTTTGTACAATCCCAACGAAAGACCTGCATTTTTAATCACTGAGGCGTTGAGAGGTGCCGGTGCAGAATTGAAAGACTGGCATGGCAATGCTTTTATGAAAAAATATGACGAAAGAGGTTCTTTGGCACCGAGAGATATTGTGTCAAGAGCGGTTGACCACGAAATAAAAATCAGTGGTGAAAGTCACGTGTTTTTAGATGCCCGTCATCTGGAAAAATCGGTGTTTTTCAATCATTTTCCCAATATCTATAGCAAATGTTTGTCAATAGGTATTGATGCTACAAAAGATATGATACCGGTGGTTCCTGCAGCACATTATTCCTGTGGAGGCATTTGGGTGGACAAGTGGGGCAAAACTTCCATCAATCATTTATATGCTTTGGGAGAATGCTCTTCTACGGGTTTGCATGGTGCCAATCGTTTGGCATCAAATTCCTTGTTGGAGGCATTGGTATTTTCTCATCGTGCATGCGAACATTCTTCAAACTTGTTGCCAAACATTGATTTCCAAGAAGGCATTCAAGATTGGAATGCAGAAGGTACTGTCTCTAACGAAGAAATGATTTTAGTAACACAAAGTGTCCGTGAATTGCAAGCCATGATGAGTTATTATGTAGGAATTGTCCGTTCCGACCATCGCTTGCAACGGGCTTTTGATAGATTGAATATTATTTATAGAGAAACAGAAGATTTATATCAGCATTCTGAAGTCACTAAACCGATTTGTGAATTGAGAAACATGATTTGTACCGCTTATTTGATTATTCGCGAGGCAATGAAACGAAAAGAAAGTTTAGGCTTGCATTATTCTATTGATTATCCACCAAAAAATAACGAATAAAAACAAACACATGAAGAATTTTAAAGTATTTATTGCAGTAGTAGCTCTTGGTTTGTTGGCAGCATGTGCCAATAAAGAAAATGAGCCGAAAATTTACACCGTGGACGAATTGTCATCCATCATGGGACAATTAGTAGATTCCACCATTAATGTGCAAGGAGTAGCCAAACATATTTGTGCGGTAAGTGGCAGAAAATTAATGTTAGGCAGTGACTCTTCTGAGGAAACCATAACAGTTTTCACCAAAGACGGCAATGCACCTTTTGACAAAGAAACCATTGACAAACATTACACTATTAACGGAATTGTAAAAGTGATGTTGGTAGTGGATGAAGATTATTTGAATCAGTGGGAACAACAAGTTTTGCAAGACACCACGCAAGAAGGACATGTTTGTGTTACCGAACAGCAAGGTGTGGATATCAATTCGGAAGAAAATCCGCAATTGCAACAAATAAAAGCCTATAGAGAACAAATAGCACAAAATGGCGGACAACCATTAACATTCTATTATATAGAATGCCAAGATTATTCCATTAGCGAATAAGATATTATAAGGATGGGTATGTTACGTGCTGCGTAATATAGATAAAATCAGCAACAGAAAGAGTCTCCGGTCTTTGGTCGAAGATTCTTTTTTTTGTAAAGTCTTCTTCAAAACAAATGTTTTTCAAAGAATTGCGTAGCATTTTTCTTCTTTGATTGAAGGCGGTTTTGACAATTTGTTTAAATATTTTTTCATCGCAGTCGAGATGTTGCACTTGATTGCGTTTGAGTCGTATCACTGCCGATTTTACTTTGGGAGGCGGATTGAAAGCATTTTCGTTGACAGTGAATAAATATTCAATATCGTAGAATGCCTGCAGAAGTACACTTAAAATTCCATACGATTTATTGCCAGCGGCAGAGGCAATGCGTTCTGCCACTTCTTTTTGAAACATGCCGACCACTTCCGGCACTTTGTCTTTCTCATCAAGAATTTTGAAGAGAATTTGTGAGGAGATATTGTAGGGAAAATTGCCGATGATGGCAAACGGCTGCGAAAAAATTTTGTCAAAATCCATTTTCAAAAAGTTTTCTTGCCAAATTCTGCCGCGGAGTTGCGGCAGGTGTTGCTCCAAGTAGGCAACTGACTCTTGGTCAATTTCCACCACATGCAGGCGATAGACATCGTTTTCTAATAAAATGCTTGTCAAGGCACCCATGCCGGGACCCACTTCCAAAACATCCAAGTAGTCGCCCGACAAACTATTGACAATATTGTGGGCAATGGATGTGTCAACCAAAAAATGTTGTCCTAAATTTTTCTTTGCTCTAACGTTGTCTATCATTTTGCAAAGATAACATGCTTATCAATAATGGGTTTTATAATTTGCAAAAGGCTCCAAATGTGCTTTTGCAGATAGATAAAACGTTTATATCCATGCGATAATTTCGCCTTTTTCTACTTTGGTGCCTTGTTTGATGCAAGTGTCAACAAGGGTTCCGTCAACAGGAGCCACTACCTCTTCCAAGCCATAGAAGGCTTCAATAGAAGCTATATGGTCGCCTTTTTTGTAGCTTGTTCCCGGTTGTGGTGCCACCGACTTGTCGGTGAAGTCGGCTTCCCAAACGAGTGTTCCGCTTACAGGGGCAATCACCGGAGTGGCATTAGGATATTTGTCGGAAATGTATGCCAAAGTACGTTCCATTTGTTTTTCTTTGGAAACAGGTGCCAAGGCAGCAGCCTTTTCGGCACGTAATTTTGCCAAATCTTCTTCAAAACGTTTTTTGGCAATGCCGGATTTGTAATCCCTATATTGACGGTCGTGCATGGCCAATTCAAACAATTCTTCATCATCCTGACCATAGTCCCAACCATTCTCATCCATCTCTTTTCGATATACATCCAATTGGTTTTCAACCATATCGTGAGGAGTGCCGGTGTAGAATTCCAAATTTTTCTCTTTTGCCAAAGCAATGATTTCGGGAGCAAGCGTGCCGGGAAGTTTTCCGGTTTTTCCTAAAATCATATTCCAACTATCCTTGTCAATACGAGAGAATCGCGGCTCGCCGTTTGCCAGTGAAAAGATATTCATCAATGCAATATTTTTAACATATTGGCTGAAAGGTGTTACCAAAGGAGGATTGCCTAACATAGGCCAAATATGTTCAACTTCTTGGAATAATTGCACCAAAAGATTGTCAAGAGTTACTTCAGGATGACCATGTTTGCGGTATGCAGCATTGATGGCGGCGTGCATGTCTTTCAAATCCGACATCATAGACCCCATCATTCCACCCGGGAGACCGCATCCGACCAACAAAGAGGTCATAATTTTGTTTCTCGGGTTGATAAATTCTCCCAAAAAATCGTCCATAAACGATTGGTTCAATCTGCGTGCTTCCATGTAAGCGTCCATATTGATATCAGGAACCGTAAAATCCGCATCTTTCAACATGGCACGAATAGTGATAATATCCGGATGAACCATACCCCAAGAAAGTGGTTCCATGGCTACATCAATGTAATCGGCACCGGCACGTGCCACTTCCAACATGGAGGCGACAGAGAATCCGGGACCGGAATGTCCGTGATATTGAACGGCTATATGAGGATATTTGTCTTTGATACATTTTACCAATTTGCCTAATGTAACAGGACGGCCAACACCCGCCATATCTTTTAAGCAAATTTCGTCCGCACCATATTCCACCAATTTGTCCACCACACCCATATAGTATTCCACTGTATGGATAGGAGAATGAGTGATACTTAGTGCCGCTTGCGATATCATGCCGGCTTCCTTTGCATATTTAACGGATAATTCGAGATTTCTATGGTCGTTCAAACCGCAAAAAGAACGCATGATGTCAACGCCTTGGGCTTTCTTTACTTTTGCCATCAATTGGCGTACGTCTGCCGGAACAGGATACATACGTATGCCGTTCAAAGCACGCTCCAACATGTGTGTTTGGATGCCGGCTTTGTTAAAAGGTTTTACCCATTCGCGTACTGCTTTATTAGGATTTTCACCATATAATAGATTTACTTGTTCAAAAGCACCTCCGTTGGTTTCTACACGAGCAAAGCATCCCATGTCAATAATAACCGGAGCAATTTTTACAAGTTGGTCAACACGTGGCTGATATTTACCTGAAGATTGCCACATGTCTCTATATACTAAACTGAATTTAATTTCTCTACCCATTTTTCAAAAAAAAATAATCTGCAAAATTACCATTTTTTTCCTAAAATGAAGGTAATTTTATAGTACTTTTTTTTACTTAGAAAAATGGTGGCATTATATAGAGAAACAGAAATAATCATAAAAAGCGACAAAAGTGAAATTAATTGTAATTTTTTTTATAACTTTGCAAATCTTTTTTAAGGTAATTGATAGGTATATTTGCGTAGAACGGTTTAAATTGTTAATTTGATAAAAAAAGAAGTAAACATGAAAAGAGTTGTAATATATTTTTTATTGTCCATGATGATGGGTGCAGCTATGGCACAATTCCCGGGAGGGGGTTTTGGTCCGGGAGGAGGCAGACCTATGGGAGATCGTCCCAATATGCAACAAACAACTCAAAAAACATACAAAGGAAAAACCTATAGCATTACCGGTACCTTGATAGACAAAACGACTAAAGAGACCTTGTTTTATGTCAATGTAGCTTTATTGCAAGCAGAAGACAGTCTTTTTGTCAAAGGAGTGTCTTCGGATGACAGTGGCGTATTTGTTCTGCAAGGTGTGGTTCCCGGTAAATATCTTTTGCGGGCATCGGCAATCGGCTATCAAACGTTGTACGAGCCTATAGATATAGATTCTTCGTCAGTGGATATGGGAAAATTGTATTTGCAACAAGGGGCAGCTATGCTTAACGGAGTGGAAGTGACAGCTACAAGACCTATCTATTCCATGGAAGATGAAAAAATTATGTACAACGTAAGTGAAGACCCCTCCATCCAAACCGGCACCACCTCCGATGCTTTGCAGAATACGCCCGGAGTAGAAGTGGATGTGGAAGGTAATGTCACCTTGCGAGGGGTGTCAAGTGTAGATATTTGGATTAATGACAAGCCATCCCGATTGACAGCAGAAAGTTTGAAAAATTATATCCAGCAATTGCCTGCCAATACCTTGGAACGAATAGAAGTCATCACCAATCCATCTGCAAAATATGCTACCAAAACCGATGGCGGCATTATCAACATTGTTACCAATGCGAAAATAAAGAAGAATGTATTTTATAGTTTTGGTCTCAATGGCAGTTCACAGCCGAGAATTTCACCACATGCTTCATTTGTATGGGCCAACGAGAAATGGTCTATCAGTTCGTGGATTTCCGGTTCCTATTCTAGTAATAAAAATCATAACAGCGGCTATTCCACCTCTTTTGTCGCCAATGACACTACTGACCAGTTGGATACAAGCACTTTTCAAAGATATACCTCTGAAGGAAGAAACAAAAATTGGTCGGGCAATATCAGTCTCAATATGCACTATTCTCCCGATTCGTTGAATAGTTTAAGCTTTTGGATGATGAGTATGTTTAGCGGTTGCAGGTCTGTCTCCTCAGAACAAAGATTGCGAAGGGAATATTTTTTAAACGAAGATAATTATTATACCACTGACAGAAATTCCGGCGACAAAGGCGTTTGGATTGGCTTTGGAACTTGGTATACACATTTGTTCAACAATCAAGGCCACAATATCATGGTATCGTTGAATGGAAATATCACCAATAATGCTTCCTCTTCGGATTATGTAAGAAAATATATTTTGGGAACTGATTTGTCAAAAGACAAATCCACCCGAGGTAGTTCTAAAAGTTATGATTTAAATGCCGATGTTGACTATTCAATTCCTTATTCAAAAAATGGAGAAATAAGTGTAGGACTAAGTGGTGCAGTCAACTGGGGCAGTAGTTTAAGCAGTCCTGATACTTTGGTATTCGGAACGGATGTTAGAAATATTGACTCTTTGCGATTCCAAGATGCTATGAATAGAAGTCAGGATTATGATGCTTATGTAACCTTAAGGCAGAAATTCGGCAATTTCACCATGAAATTCGGCTTACGGGGAGAGGTGTCACATATTTTCTATCAAGTGGCAGGACATCCGGAAAGTAAAGTTTCTACTACGTTTTTCAATTTGAAGCCGTCGGTGCATTTGTCGTATCGTACCAAATCGATGCACAATTTTAATTTGAGTTATACAAGGCGACTGCGAAATCCGAGCAATACACAACTATCGGAATATATCGACTATGGCGAAGATGACTATTCCATAGGGAATTCCTTGTTGGCATCGGTAGCCACCAATTCTTTTGAATTCAATTGGATGAAATATTTTGAAAAATTCGGTTCTTTGGGTATCACCGTCTATCACCGCAATTCTCATAGAGATATCAACACTTTGACAGATGTGGCATATAGTGATGTTTTTGGCAGATATGTACGCTACACCATGCCGGTGAATGTGGGAAAATCGTACAATACAGGAGGCGAATTCAATGTTACTTATCGTCCCAAAGGATTTTTAAATCTGCGATTTTATGCCAATATATATGATTCCTATATCAACTATTCCGATTCTAAAGATGCAAACAAGAATAGCATCAGACATAAATTCACGTATAGTTTTAGAATCAATTTGTGGACAAAAGTATGGAATGTACTGGAAATTCACGCTTCGGCGAATTATCGTTCGGCTTCGCAATCGTTGTTTGCCGAAACCAAACCCAATTACAGTATCAATGCCGGTTTGCGGGCAACATTTTGGAAGAAAAGGATTTCTGTATATTTAAATGTTCAAGATATTTTCAACTGGAACAAGTCATCTAATATTACTACCAGTCCTTACTACGAGTCTTGGTCATCTAACAAGACCAACAGCCGTTATATCAGTGCAGGTGTCACCTTCCGCTTTGGCAAGTTGGAAATGGAGAAAAATGTTCAAGGAGTCGGCAGCGAAGAATAGAATACAAATTTGTCTTTTGTAATATATCTGATTGATAATCATTATCTTTTGCGGATTTTTGGAATGGGTGAAAAATCAGCAAAAAAGTGTTAACTTTGCATTTTCTTAATAAGAGTAAATGAAGAAGCGTATAGCCATTTTAGGGTCAACAGGAAGTATCGGCACACAAGCCTTGGATGTCATATCTTGTCATTTAGATCAGTTTGAGGTGGAAGTGCTTACAGCCAACCGAAATGCAGACTTGTTGATACGGCAAGCCAAACAATTCAAACCCAATGCGGTAGTTATTGTAGAAGATGCTTGCTATCAACAAGTGAATGAAGCCCTAAAAGATGAAGATATAAAAGTGTTTGCCGGCAGAAGTTCTTTGTTGGATATTGTAGAAATGTCCACTATAGACATGGTGTTGGTGGCTTTGGTAGGTTTTGCAGGCTTGGAGCCGACATATAGAGCTTTGCAGGCCGGCAAGACGGTGGCATTGGCCAATAAGGAAACATTGGTAGTCGGCGGTGCCATGATTATGCCTTTGGTACACAACAAAAACATTCCTTTGCTACCGGTAGATTCCGAACATTCGGCCATTTTTCAATGTTTAGTGGGCGAGTGGGTCAATCCGATAGAAAAGATAACCTTGACAGCTTCCGGCGGACCGTTTTTCGGCAAAAAACGCGAGGAATTGCAACATGTATTGCCACAGCAGGCATTGAAACATCCTAATTGGTCAATGGGCAGCAAGGTAACTATCGATTCCGCCACCATGATGAATAAGGGTTTGGAGATGATAGAGGCAAAATGGCTTTTTAATTTACAACCTAAGGAAATAGAAATAGTGGTGCATCCGCAAAGTATTGTTCATTCTTTGGTACATTTTGCCGATGGCTCGGTAAAAGCACAAATGGCATTGCCGGATATGCGTTTGCCGATACAATATGCTTTATCGTTTCCACAACGTTTGGAAACCGATTATCCGAAATTCGATTTAACCACTTGTTCCACATTGACATTTTATGCTCCCGATAGAGAAACATTTTCTTGTATCGACATCGCTTATCAAGTGATAGCAAAAGGTGGCAATATGCCATGTGTGATGAATGCCGCCAACGAAATAGCTGTGATGGCATTTTTGAAAGGAGAAATCGGATTTTTGCAGATAAGTGATGTGATAGCAGAAACCTTGCAAAAGGTGGACTATGTGGCAGAAGCCAATATGCACAATTTTTTGCAGACCGATGCGTTATCAAGGGTACGAGCCAAAGAAATCATAGAGAAAATAAAACGATAAGATGACAGCAATAATCATGATAGCCCAATTGTTGGTGGGCTTGGGAATATTAGTTTTTGTTCACGAAGGCGGGCACTTTCTTGCCGCAAAAGCTTTCAAAATACGAGTTCCGAAATTCTATCTGTTTTTCAATCCAAGCATTTCGCTTGTTTGCTTTAAAAAAGTAGGCGGCAAATGGAGAGTGAAATTTTTTGCAAAGAATTTGCCGGATACAGAGCCCGTTGTTGACGAAAACGGAGAACCGGTGTTGGATGAAAAAGGCAAGCAGAAATTTAAATTGATAAATTTAGACAAGTTGCCGGAAGATGACTGGAGAAAACATCCGGAAAATACCGAATATGGTATAGGTTGGTTGCCATTAGGCGGCTATTGCCAAATAGCAGGTATGATAGACGAAACGCAGTCTGTGGAAAATCTGGCAACAGAACCGCAACCTTGGGAATATCGGTCTAAACCTGCTTGGCAACGTTTGATAGTAGTATTGGCAGGAGTGATTGTCAATTTGATAGTAGGTGTATTATTATTCGCTTTTGTTTTAGGACATTACGAAAAAGAATATTTGCCGTTGGAGGCTGTTACCGATGGTGTATATGCTTTTGAACAAGCAAGAAATTTAGGATTCCAAACCGGAGATAAGATTATTTCGGTGGACGGAAAAACATTTGAACGTTATCAAGATGCCGTTTCTGCAAAAATGTATTTCGGCAGCATTGTAACTATAGAACGCGATGGAATGCAAAAAGATATTGTTATTGGCGATGAATACAATTTGTTGAAAAGCAGTAATGGCATGTTTCTGCAACCCTATAATTTTCCGGCATTGGTGGATAGTGTTTTTCCTATAAGCGAAGCCCAAAAGGCTGGCATACAAAAAGGTGATGTTATCATTGGCTTGGATACAATTGTAATCGGGTCTTATGGTGCTTTGATAGAATATAGAGAACAATTTGCCAATCGCTCGGTAGAGGTGTCGTATTTGCATGGCAATGATACATTGTCTTCGCTGATAACTTTTGATTCCACGGCTATGTTGGGCGTTGCCATTGCAAGCATGCCCTACCAAACCAAAACTTATACCATTGGTCAAAGTTTGCATTACGGTTGGAGCGATGCTATGAAAAATTTATGGCTGAATTTGAAGGGATTTGAAAAATTGTTTTCCGGTGAAGAAAAATTAACTTCTTTGTCCGGACCTGTCGGTATTGCACAAATATACGGAGGTGTTTGGAATTGGGCAAAATTCTGGTATATCACCGCATTGTTGTCAGTTATATTGGCATTTATGAATGTATTGCCGATTCCGGGTTTGGACGGCGGACATGCCTTGTTTACCTTTATAGAACTCCTTACAGGCAAAAAAGTGCCCGATTCTGTGCTGCAATATGCTCAAACTATAGGCATGATATTACTTTTGCTGCTGATGTTTTTTGTTATCGGCAACGATATCTTTAAATTGTTTAAATAGAACATTTTGAACTTTCTGTATAGAATGATTTTGTAGAGTTTCAGGATAAAGCAATTCCTAAATTCAATCAATAAATGTATTTTTGCATAGAGAAGACAGGAATTTCTCTCAAACAAGAAAAAGTCGCAGTCTTAGACTGCGACTTTTATATTACCTTTTTTACCTATGAGAAATTCCCCTTAAAACTTCTTCACTGCTTTCACTGCAAGATCTTCATAAGTACAACCTATGGCAAACTAATATTGTGGGTAATCCTATCACCTCAATACTTGGGAATATTTTTTAGAAATATAAAGAAAAATCCTTATTAGAATATTCGCTTGTTGAAGAACAGGTAACCGAAGCTAATATTGAATAAAATGTGCGGGTCGTTGTTTCCGTAGTAGGATATATTGGCACTGATAGGACCTATTTTTGTTGTGTATGCCAAGGAACCATATAGAATGTATGACCGCAATTCACAGCATTTGCTGAAATCGCAGCGGTCGGTGCCGACTCTCACAATAGCGAAAAACGGCTGGTAGTAATAACCCGAAATTCTCAATTGTAAATTCTTATACAGATTGAAAACATTACTCAATCCAATGGTAATAAAAGACGGGTCTCTATAGAATGGAGTGTAGAACATCTGGCTTTCGTGAGTCGGGGTAAATGCGTTGCAACGCAGTTTTGTGGCAGTAAAACTTTCCAAACGCGGAATATTCGACCAAGCAAATTGCGATGACAAAGTGAGAGAATAAGGTTTGCAGATGTCAAAAGTGTGGTCGGCTTCCAATTTGATGCTAAACCAATCCCTGATATGGCTTTCTGTATTGGTTTGTGAAGAAGTGTTGCCCGGATTGTTGGATTCTACACCGAAGAAATAATCCAATTTAACCAAAAAACGAGAACCTTTTGTCGGGAAAAAATTGAAATCTTGTGTGTTGTATTCAAAAAATGATTGTATGTTCAACAACATCAATTTATTGATGTCGCTCGTGTCGGAGTGGGAATAGTCGTTGGTGGAGAAAAATTTTGCCTTGGAACTTACAAAATTAAATTGTCCGCCGAATTTTGCCTTTCTGCCGGCAGGTGTACAGATTTGGTACGATGCTAACCCTTCTGTATGGGTGAGGAATGAAGGATTGTCGCTTTCGGTAAATATCCATGATGTTTTTAAATAGTTCCATCTTCCAATGCCGATGCTGAAGGTTTGTTCCATGGGTTGTTTGCCTAAACTGCTGATTTTGAAGGATGCCAAAGCTGAATTATAAAATTGTCCGAAATAAGCCTCCAAATTGGCACTCATAAAGTAGCGTCTCCAAAAGTTGTAGCCGAATTTTACATAGAAAGTGGTCTGTGTATTGGTGGTAATATAGCCGCCGAATTGTATTTGGAAAGGTTTGTTGAAAGTAATAAAGAGGTTGGCTTGAAACAAACTGTCGTCAGCATTTTTGTATAGTGTAGGATAAATGTGATTGATATATTTTTCACTAATTAAACTGAAATATTTCTTTTTGAACATCTTCATGTCGATGACAGAGTCTGTTTCAAAAAACAAATTCTCTACAATTTGATTTCTGGATTTGTCTTTGATATTGGTTTCCACATTGTTGATGGAGATGGTCGGGCATTTTGCTTGAAATTCGGTTCGTCTATTTGCAATTACTTCCGCGGGAATGCTGTCTTTGACAAATTCACGGACAATATGCATGCTGTCCATCATCGTTTTGTAGCCTACTTCTACCAATTCCCGACCTCTGTCAAAATCGGTAACCGACAAATTGGGGACATTGGGACGGATAACAATGCCTTTTATCTTGGTGGAATCAATGTTGTAAAATTGTTTGGCCATCAACATGCTATTGATGATAGATAGAAAATCATCGTCAGACGGGTCTTCATTGGGTTTTGATACTGCCACGGCGATAATATAGTCGGGGGCAAAATCTTTTTCCATAACATCTACCGGAAAATTGTTTATCATGCCGCCATCGTACATCATATTGCCATTTATTTTTATAGGTCGGAATACAAATGGAAAAGTCATGGAGGCACGAATAGCATCTTTTAAGCATCCATCGGAAAAAATAGCTTCTTTGCTGTTGGTGATGTCGGTGCCGATGCAGCGGAACGGCACAAAAAGACTGTCAAAATTTCCTTGTGCGATGGCATCCGCCCGTGTAAAAATTTCTACAAATCCAAAGTCCATTTGACTGGGTGATAGAAGATTCACCGGCAATCGTGGTGTAAATTTTGCAGATTCTATGTTAAAATCCAATCTTAGCCATGCAGAATTGGGTTCTTCTTTTTTGAAATAATAAATATATTCGTCAGAAATGGTGCCTTTAATCCAATGTGTAAAATCTTTACAAGAGAAAATAGAATCCATTTCTTCCAAAGAATATCCCGATGCATACAGGCCTCCAACTATGGCACCCATAGATGTGCCGGCTACGTAGTTGATAGGAATGCCACTTTCTTCTAAAGCTTTGAGGACACCCACATGTGCCATTCCTTTGGCACCTCCTCCGGAAAGCACCAAACCCACCTTTTGGGAGTAGATGCTTCCCATATAAAACATGGCTAATAAAATGATTGCTAATCGTTTCATATTATTTTATTTTACCCAACCTTGTCGGATGATATATTCTGCAATTTCTATGGCATTGGTGGCAGCTCCTTTGCGAAGGTTGTCAGAAACAATCCATAAATTCAAGCAATTTTCCCTGCTGAAATCCCTGCGAATTCTGCCGACAAACACTTCGTCTTTTCCTTTTGCATTAATCGGCATGGGATAAATATTGTTGGCGGTATCGTCTTGCACCACTACACCCGGCATCTCATTGAGCAACTCATAGACTTGTTTCAAATCGTATTCACGGGCAAATTCTACATTCACCGCTTCGCTGTGTCCACCGGTGACAGGTACACGACAAACAGTTGCGGTAATTTGAATGTTGTTGTCATTTAGTATTTTACGGGTTTCGTTCAATAACTTTGTTTCTTCTGTTGTATAGCCATTGTCTTCAAAAGTGCCGCCATGTGGCAATACATTCATGTCAATAGGATGCGGATAGGCTTTTTCGCATGGTTCGCCTTTGCGTTCACACATCAATTGTTGTACGGCTTTTACACCGGTTCCGGTAACAGATTGATAGGTGGAAATTACTAATCGTTTGATAGTAAATGCTTTGTGTAGCGGTGCTAATGCCATCACCATTTGTATGGTAGAGCAGTTGGGGTTGGCGATAATTTTGTCGCTATAAGTCAGCCTGTCGGCATTGATTTGTGGTACTATCAATGGAATATGGTCGTACATTCTCCATGCTGACGAATTGTCAATGACAAAACTGTTTTTAGCGGCAAACAATGGAGCGTAGGTAAGCGAAGCACTGCTGCCGGCAGAGAAAATGGCAATGTCAACACAACTGTCAATGACCGATTGTACCGATTGTACTTTCAAAGTTCTACCGCAAAATGATATTTCTTTGCCAATAGAACGTTCCGAAGCTGCCACCAATAAATCATATTTGCCGAAACCTCTTTCTTCCAATACTTTAAGCATTACACTGCCTACTAATCCTGTTGCACCTACTAATCCTATTTTCATTTTGATGTATTTTTAATGGTTATTGATTCTATTTTTAATATATAATATATTGTTTTTCAATTTATTGTATCCTATTCTTTTGACAGCAGAATGGTGAAATGTGGTTAAAAATTCTTCTTCTGTCAACTCTTCCCAGTCTGCATCGGTTTTTTCTATGATTTTCGGATTGCTCTGCATTTCCACCCAAGTTGTGCTGGGTATGTGTTGATTGTACGGACAAGCATTCTGACAAAGGTCGCAACCATAAACATATTCTGTGGAAAAATCTAAAGTATTGTCTATATCTCCTTTGTTTTCAATACTTTGATACGAAAAACATTTTTCTGTGTCAATATGACAATCTTCCACAATAGCCCCTGTGGGGCAGGCTGACATGCAAAGATGGCAATTTTTACATGGATTTTTTGCAAAGGGTTCATCAATAGGCAATGCAAAAGAGGTGAAAATGCTACC
>JAEEGK010019487.1_pt1 | contig 14542 bp, 7 predicted proteins | sample 8958771 | NCBI WGS metagenome assembly JAEEGK01 (sample SAMN16246547, study PRJNA631951) | gut metagenome | biome: gut microbiome; feature: rumen; material: SC-attached | host: Bos | place: Iran: Karaj | collected 2018-10
TATGACATTTTCATTATCTCAAAAAAATAATTTATATCAATATTTAAAACATAATATAATATTTAAACAAACATTAAGTAATAAAAATAATAATTTACTTAATAAAATTGATAATAATCAGGAAATTATTCAAAATAATTGTAATAACTTAATTTTGGATAAAGAAGAATTAGATTCTATTAAAAATAAAAATTTAAAGAAAAATATAAATATAATAAATAATAAAGATATTAATAAAAAAAAATCACATGTATCAAGAAATTCTCAAAAATTAATTAATATAATAAATAAAAGTTTAAATAATCTTAATTTTTCAATAGAAGAATTAAATAAATTAAATACAATATATTTTACTAATATATCAGAAAATTTAAATAAAAATAAAAATTTAAGTCCATATAATTTTATTGATAAAAATAATGAAATAAAAAATAATTTACCTAAAATAAATAATAAAAAACAAAAAAATGAGATTTTAAATATGAAACTTTATTTTAACGACAATAATTTTATTAAAAGTAAAAGTCAAAAAAATTTTATTAATTCAAGAAATAAAATAGATTATGATAAAATAAATAAAGAAAATAGAAAAGAGTTAAATTTAGCTTTTTTAAGTTTTAATCCGTTAATAAATTTAAAAAATATGAGGATATTAAGTAATTTAGACTCAAATATTAAAAATGATATAGAAAATATGAAAAATAAAATAGATAATGATATAAAAGAAACAACTAGTCCAACATTCTATAAAACACGCTATGAAAATGTAAAAAAATTTTATGCAAAAGAAAGATATAAAAAAAATATAAATAATATTGAAAATTATTTAAAAAATGATAAATTAATAAATTCTTTGAAGAATATAAATAAACAAGAAAATCAAAATAATAATATTTTTAATGAGAATGGAAAATTAAAAATTAATAAAAGTAAAAGAAAATCTTTATTATTTAGAGAAAGAAAACAATTATTAAAACAAAAAGAAAATAAAGAATTTCCAGAAAAAAATTTTCATCAGACAAAATTAAATTTAATGAATATGACATTAAATAAAATTGGAAGAGCTTTATCAGATGAAAATATGAATAAATATTTTGATAACATTAATGATATTAAAACAAAAGAAATTGATTTACAAAAAAAAATTTATTTTAATAATATTGAAAATGCAAAAAATAATTTAATTGAAATAGAAAAATTAAATTATTTTCATGATACTAATGTTGAAGAAAATAAAATAAAAAATTATGTTCAATTAGAAAATAAAAATTTAATATCAAAAATAAATAAATTTAAAGATGATATTAATAATGATTTAAATAATATAAAATAAAATATTTATAATAATTAATATAAAACCAATTAATTAAAAATATAACTCTAATAATTAATTAAAAAATTTTTATATTTAATTTATTTATATAATACCCAATAAAAATTATGAAATATATTTCATTAAATCTTCTAATTCTTTTAAATTTGATTCTTTTATTTTTTTATTTAATCTAATATTATTATAATATAAATTTTTACTATTATTATTTTTTATAATTTTATTTTTTTCATATTCACTATAAGTTCTGTTATGATTGATATTTATATTTTTAGGAATAAGATTATTATATCTTTTATTCATGCTATTATTTATATTTAAACTTTTATTTTTTTTATGATTAACTGTTAATTTTTGAATAATTTCATTTATACAATTAAATTTTGGATAATTTAATTCATTAATTTGTTCTGAATTTTTTCCAAAATAAGTATTAAATTTGGTAATGCAATTAGGACTTAATTTTATTTTTTTTGTTACTATTTTTTTTTCAATTGTACTAAATGCTCTACTATTAAATTTATTATCATATTCATTTACTAATTTTTTATAACTATTATTATTTGAAACATGTGAATCTAAATTTTTATTTAGAATATTATTTGATTTGAAGTTATTTATATTATTAAACTTTTTTTTATTTAAATTAATATTAACTGAACTTTTAATTAAATATTTATAATTTAGACTTGGTGGAGAACTATTTAATGTGCTTTCAGAATTAAAAATTTGTTTCATTTTTTTATTTTCGAATTTTATTGAACTTGTAAGTCTATTATAATTATTTAATTGATTATAAAAATTAGGATTTGAATTAAAAGGTAAAATTTCATTTTTATTTGATAATATTTTTATTTCTTGTTTATTTTTATTAGGAATAATATTAATATTATTATTATTTATTTCATTATTATTAATTTTATTTCTTAATTTTTCTTTGTTAATAATTATTTCACTATTTATTATTGATTTGCTAATATTTTTTTCATAATATGAATTTTTAGTTTGGTCTTTTTCTTTATAATTTTTTAAAATATAATATTCTCTTAAATCTTTTATTTTTTTTAAAATTAAATCTATTCTAAAATTTTCATATTTTTTAAATAAAGGATAAATTTTTCTATCATTTACCATTTCTAAAAAAATATTATATTCTATTTCATATAAAATAACTTCTTCACTTTTACATTTTGCTTCTAAAAAATAAATATTATTTATAACACAATCATCTAAACCAATTACATCATTTTCTTTAAAATTTAAAATTTTCCAAAAATTCATAACATTATCTTTATTATAAAATATTGCTAATTCATCATCTTCATAAATATCATGATGAATAATTTTGTTTCTTGATTTTAAATCATTTTTATCAAAATGTTCAATTATATTATTTAAATTAATAATATTTGAATGCATTCTTAATTCTATTTCACCTTGTTTAATAAAAAATACTTTTTCTCTTTTTTCTTTGCTTTTAAATAAATATTTCCCACGTGTTGTTGTTACTTGATTAAAATAATTAAAATAATTATTTGTAAATTTTTCAAAACTAATTTCTTCAAAAAATGGTAAATTCATCACACAAGAAATATTACGTGTACGAATTAAATCTTGACATTTTTTTATACATTTTTGATATATTTTATTATCTAATGTGGCCATATTCATATCATTAAGACATATTATTGTTGCTGTTCGATTAGGTGTGTCATCACTTAATGCAACTTCACCAAATGTAGAAAAATTATGAAGTGTAGCCACTTGATAGTAATTATATATTTCAATTATTTCATTTTTTTCTTCAATTTCATTATTATTTTCCTCATTTAAATTTATACTTTTATTTGTATTAATTACAATTGATTTTTTTTCTTTATTTTGATTGTTATCAATTTCATCTAAAATAACTTGTGTATCATTATAATTATCAGGTAAAATTAAATTAATATAATCACTAACTGATATTACAGATGGAACAGAATATAATAATTGATAATTATTCAATTTATTATTATTTATTTTATCTTCTTGATTTTCATTTATATCTTTCATTATTGTTGACCTTCTTTTTAATATTTTTTTATCTAATGTATTAAATTCGGCTTTGGATTTTATATCTAAAACTTCAAACATATGAAATTTTGAAAAATTTTTATCAATAATTTTAATAAGTAATCCATATTCTTTCAGGCATAATAATTTATATAAATAATTCAAGTAATTTGTTTTATTCATAAAAATTTTTATTGGAGAAGGAATTAGAATGGCTACTTTTCCAGATAAAATCATATAAAATTTATCTCCTCTTTCACCAAATCTAAAAACAATTTGATTATTACTAAAATGTTCTGATTTCAAATATTTTGAAATTTGGCCAAGTAATTGCCTCGGATCACTTAATAATTTTTTTTGAGTTAGTCCTGATATTAACGTTTTAAAATTTGTTAAATAATGTTGTAAATAAATAATATCATATTTGTTTCTTAAAGTTTTAGTAAAAATATATTCTAATTCATATTTTGTATATTTTGAATTCATAAAAGGAATATTTAAAAAGTTTTTAACATTATTATTTTGATTAACTTGATTTTGATTACTATTTTTTTTTAATTCTTCATTTTGTTTTTCAATATCTTTTAACTTTTCTTCTAATTTTGTAGCATAATTCATAATATTACTTTCAATTAATTTAATATCAAAATTTAATTTTAAAGATTTTTGCTTATTGATGATAAATTTTTTATCCTTAAAAGAAATTTTTTTTAATAATGAATTCATCATTAATTAAAAAAGCTTCTGAATTATTTTATATTTTTTTATAAATATAAAATATAAAATATAAAATATTAAAAATAATTAAAAATATAATATAATTTAATATTAAATATATTTATATTAGTTTGAATCTTTGTTTTCTCCTCCACCAATTTTGCTTAATAAATCAGCAGCATAATCGGGTGAATAATATTTGACAATTTCAACAGGATAGAAACTATTAATTTCATCAATTAGATTTTTATTTTTTTCTTTAACTTTAGATTTTAATTCTTGTAGTTTTTGTAATCCTCCATTTTGAGCGAAGTTTCTCATTTCACTAGTACTACCTTTTAGATTTTTAACATATTGTTGAAGAATATGTTTTAGAATGTTTTCAGGAGCGACATGTAATAAAGGTTCTAAAGCAGATAAATTGCTACAATTATCAATAACTTTTTTTAAAGCATTTTTAGCTTTTAATTTAAGATCTTCAGTACTATTAGGATCCATATAATAATATAACATTAGACTTAAAACATTTGCATCTGAAACTTCTTTAGCATGTTTAGGACTATGTCTACCAACATGTCCTAAAGCATAACAAGCAGCTGATTTTATATGTTGATGAGGTTCATTTTGTAATGCATCTCTTAATTGTGAAATAGCTTTAGCTTGAATAACACTCATAGCTAAATCATCTTTAAATGCAGCTATAAAACCTAATGATAATATACCATATAATCTTGGATCTCCTTTAATATTAGTTATAAAATCTACTATTATTCCTGGACCTCCAGCAGATACTATAGCTTGAGCATTTTCAGGAGATTTATTTACTATTTCACATATACAAAAAGCTGCATTTTTTTTAACTATGTCATCTGGATCTTTAAGACAATTTAATAATTTTTGAGGGTTATTAATTTTAGCCATTACTTGAGTAGCTAAATCAGGAGAATGTTTAGTAATATTTCCTAATAATTGACATATATTTCTTTTTAATTGTGTATCATTATAAGATAAAAAGAAGATTATAGTATCTAATCCATTTTCTGCTACAGGTTGTGCTAATTGTTCTGTATGTTGACATATAAAACTTAATGTTTGTGCTGCTGCTCTTTTTAATAGAATTTCCGGTTCTTGTAGACATAATATTAAACTATCTACTGCTCTTGCTTCTACTACTTGTTGAGCTAAATTCGAATTATGTTTAGATATATATCCTAATGCCCATGCTGCTGCTTCTTTTACACTTGGGTCAAATTCATCCAAACATGATACTAATGGTTCTAATGCTCCACATTTTACTACATCATCTGCCAATTCTGCATTATGTTTAGCCACTGATTTAAATACATAACATGCTGCTTTTTTAAAGAATCTATTTGGTTTTCCCAAACTATATATCAATTGAGTTATTATATCATTCTGAACTACACTCTCTGCTAATTCTTCACTATAATTTGCCAATCTTCCTATTGCTAATGCTGCACTCTGTTGAATAGATGGAACACTATCTAATAATAATGGACGAAGTAATGCCATTGCTCCTGCTGCATGAAGAGCCTCTATATTATTCGCTCTCGATGCCAATTCTGCTATACTTTGAACAAATGAAATTCTTGCCTTCTGATATTCTTCAAAAGGCTGAAGAACACTACGAGACATTTTAAGTTATATTTTATTTTTTATTTTTTTTAAATAATAATATTATTTATTTTTATTATTATTTATCACTTTCATGAAATTTAAATATATAAACAAAAAAAGAAAAAGAATTATTGATAAAATTAAAAATTCAAAAAATGTAAATGTCAAAATTTTAAATAATAATAAAAAATTAGAAAAAGATGAATATAAAATTAATAATTTAAATAAATTAAAAAATTTATCATATAATATAATTTTAAATCAAAAAGAAAAAAACATTAAAATAAATTCAAAAAATTTAATTGATAAATTAAATACATTTAATAACATTCCAAATTTAAGTAAAAAATTATTAAATAACATAAATTCAAATAATTATAATTATTTAACAAACATTCAAAAAATTGTTTTTAGTTTAATATTTAATAATTCAAATAATTTCAATGAAAATGATTTTTTAATAATTTCTCAAACAGGAACAGGAAAAACATTATGTTATTTAATTCCAATTTTTAATATTTTATTATCAACAAAAAATGAAACAAAATTTATAAAAAATATTAAAATTTATCCTATTTCTTTAATTATATTACCAACAAGAGAATTAGTTAATCAAATTTATGAAGAATCAATTAAATTATCAAATAATTTAAATATTAAAATTGTAAAAATTTTTGGTGGAAATAATTATGATAATGAAATTTTAAATATGAGCAAAGGTTGTGATATTTTAATAACAACTCCAGGAAGATTAATTGAATATTTAAAAACAAATATTTTATCTTTAAAATATTTAAAATTTTTTGTTTTAGATGAATTTGATAAAATAATTGAAATGGGTTTTATTCAACAATTAAATGAAATTATTTTTAATTATGATTTAATAAATAAAAATCAAAGAAAAAATTTATTTTTATCTGCTACTTATAAAAAAAATAATATTATTTATAAATATTTAAAAAATTTTTATTTAATTCAAAATTTAAATAAAGAAATTAAATATTTAAATATTAATCAAAAATTCATTGAATGTGAAAATTCTGATGAAAAATTTAATAAATTGTATAAAATAATAAATTCTAAAATTGAAAAAAATAATAATATAAAAATTTTAATATTCTGTAATTCAATTGAAAATACTGAAAAATTATATTATAAAATAATTAATTTAAATAAAAATATTAAGATTAATTATTTTAATGGAAATTTATCTCAAAAAAATAGAAAAATAATTTTAAATAAATTTGAAAATAATAAATATAATATTTTAATAAGTACAGATATTTTAGGAAGAGGAATTGATAAAATAATAAATTTAGTTATTAATTATGATATTCCAAATAAAATAGAAGAATATATTCATAGAATTGGAAGAACAGGAAGAATTGGAAATGAAGGAAATTCAATAATGTTTTTTGATAAAGAAATTATTATTAAAAATATTTTAAATTATAAAAAAATATTAAATGAATTAATTAATTTTCTACAATCTAAAAATTTAAAAATTCCTGAATTTATTAATGATTATATTAATATTAATAATTAATATTATAATTTTAATATTATTTTTACTTTTCAGTTCAATTATTATTTTTTATATTTTTATTTTAAAAACAATTAATTAATAATAATAAAAATTTTTTGATAATTTAATCATAAAATTTACCAACAATATTCTTTAAAATTATGTAATAAAACACCATATAAATATTTTTTTTTTGTAATTCCTTCAATAATAGGATGAAGTACTCTCATTGCTCCATCTAATTCATCTAAAGGAATATTAAAAAATTCCAATTCAAATTTTTCTTTTTCTTTCTCATTTTTTAATATTTTATTCATTTCTCTAGTCAAACTTATTTTCCCAGTGTCAACACATGTCATATAAACTCCATAATTTTTTAAATAATCAGCCGCAGTTCTAGTCATCATATTTAAACCAGCTTTAGCCATATTTGTATGAACATGAGAAGTTCTTTTAGCGATTCTTTCATTAATTATTCCTTCCATAGAAGTGACATTTACAATATATTTATCTTTAAACTTTGATTTTTTTAATAAAGGTAATAATTTAATTATTAAATAATAAGGAGTCCAACAATTAATTATTTGAACTTCACTAAATTCTTGAAAACTTACTTCATCAATTTCCATTGTCCATGAATTTTTTCCTTCTACAAAATCATAAGGTTGACCATCATTTCCTATCATAATATTATTTGGTTGTTCTTTTTCATCTATAATTTTAATCTGACTGGTAATTACTGATAAAGGTAATAATTCTTTTTTCGATTTTAAATCCAAAGAATTATTTATTTTACTCATTGTTTGCTCATATAATAAAGGAATATTACTAATATTTTGTATTGAAACATAATCATTTTTAATTATTTTTTTTTCATCTTCTTCATCAAATTGTTTCTTTTCAATAGGAAGTAAATAATTATAATAATCTGCATTTCTACGAATTGTTTGAGCAGCATTATTAATTAAAATATCAACGCAAGGAAAAGTTTTTTCAATGAATTTAATAAATTTAACAGTAGATTCAAATATTCTAAAATCAATAGGATAAATAAATAAATTATTTTTCCATTCACTGTAACCTGGATCTTGTTTATATTTTAATAATGTGTCTTTTGGAAATCTTGATGTTATTAATACTTTACATCCATATGAAAGTAATTTTGTTGCTATGTAATAACCTATTTTTACTCTTGCGCCTGTGACTATTGCAATTCTTCCTGAAAAATCTGGTTTTATTATTCTAAAATTATAATTAAAATCTCCACATTTTTTACACAAACTTGAATAAAAAAAATGAATGTTTTCTTCTTTTAAAATGTCTCTACATATATAACAATATTTTCTTAATTTATTATTAAAATTTATTTTATTTTCACGTTTTTTATTTAATAATTTTTCATTTGAATTTTCATTTGTGTTTGAAATTAATTTTATATTATTGTTTTCATTATTTATGATTAAATTATTTTTATTTTTTTCCACAAAATTTGTAATATTTGAATATTCTTCTTTAGTTTTTTTAAATGTTTCTGTTTGAGAACGTAGTTCAATTAATTTATTATTTGTTTCATCCATACATGTATTAATTTTATTATAAAATTTAAAAAGCAAATTTTTATTTTTAAATAAAGTATGATCATAAATAAGTTTATTAATTTTATCTTCAAATTTTTTATTATCATTCAATTTTTGGAAAAATTTTTTTATTTGTGCATAAATAGATGTTAAAGTATCATTAAAATAAACAGAAATTTTTTTATTAAATTCTTCTTCCATCTAAATAAAAAATGAAACAAAAAAATATTTTTATAATTAATATAATAAAATCTTATGATATAATAAAAATATAATTAATAATATAAAAATTAATTAGAAATAATTTCTAACAAAACTTTTGTTAAATTATTATCAATACTAGCAGCAACAAACAATTCTTTTTCATAAGGCATAATTTCTTTTAAAATTTGTGGAATTTCAGCTAATTTACTTAAAACACAAGCAGCAAATTTAGAAATTCTACTACTATTTGAACAAATTAATCCTATTAATCTTGGAATACATTTTTCAATTTTTCCTAATTTTGTTTTTGTCATAATATCTTGATCAGATAAACAATATAAAATTTCTAAAGCAGAATCTCTAATTTCATTTTTTGGACTTATTAATAAATTAACAATTTCATGTAAAAATTCATCAGGCATTTTTTCAAAATAACTTTCATTTCCATTTGGTAGAGTCAATCTTCTAAAACATTCTAATGCATGTTCAGACATTTCTTGAAAATTTGAAGTTAAAATTTTAAATAATTTAAACATTAATAAAGATGAATAAGGACAATCTTTTAATAAAATATGTTTTGATAAATTATTAATTATATCTAAAGCATTTGAAACAATGTCATTTATATTTGAATGAATAAATAATAAATATAAAATATTCATAAATTTTGTATTTTTAAAAATTGTTCCTTCATTAGCTATTGTATAAGATAAATTTCTTATAATTTGAATTAAACTTATTAAATGTTCATTTAATTCATATTCAGTAATTTCTTCATATTGAACATTTACATTTTCATTTTCTGTGTTTTCTTCTAATAAAATTGATTTTTTTTCTTTGTCAAGTTCTAATAAATCTTTATTTTCATTCATTAAAGAAGAAAGATTCATTGTGTGATTTGTTCCATCCATAAATTTAAAATTTCCTTTGTTTTCAGGAACATTATTATGATGAAGTGAAATGATATTTTCATTATTTTGATAATTATTTAAATTTTTTGCTGTGTTTGAATTATCTCTTAATGAACGAGTATTACTTCTTAAATTACTACTTATTCCATTATTAAAATTATTTACATTTTTATTTTTATTCAATGTTGAAGAACTTGAATTTCTTGAAATTGATTTATTATTATTATTTTTATTAAGTTTAATTTTCCAAATTTCTTTTAATTTTTCATGTTTTTCAACTTTTTTTCCTTCAATAATATTAATAATAAAATGTAATTCACTTATATTATTAACACAATAATAAATATAATTAGTAATACTTTCCATTAAATAAGGTTGATTTTCAATATAAATATTAACATTCATACTTGTTGAAAATATTAATAATGTATTAATTGCCCAATAAATTTCTGTTGTTAAATGAGATTCAAATGCTAATTCAACTCTTTTCAAATCTAAAATTGCACTGAGCATTCTAATGTTTTTATTAAAAATTTTTTCTTTAGGATTTAAAGGTTTTGTTATTGGATTTCTAAAGAAAAAATTTAAATCTAAATCAATTCTATTTATTTTTTTTCCAATAAATTTTTGTTCTTGAGCTGGTGAAGGTTGATTTAAAATTTGATTTCTTGCATTAATATTTGAAGTATTTATATTATTAACCAAATTATTATTATGATTATTTAATAAATTATTATTATTAACATTATTATTATTTTTGATTTGATTCATTAAAGCATTATTAGATAATCTAACATTAGTAGAATTAAATTCCAAACTAGTTTTCATATTATCTTTTTCATAATCAAGTAAATATTTATTATAATGATTTCGTACAGTAAAACTTGCACTAGTACAACTTGAAGGTAAATCTAATGTTCCTACAACATCTTTCCATTGCTTTGTTTCACATACTACTTGAAATCCGCCTCTTTTTGTTACTTCTTTGTATAATTTATATAAATTTAATTCTCTTCCTGAAATTATTGGATTTTTAAAAGATTCTGGACCATGATGATTATTATAAAATTTTATTATTTCTTCTTTAAATTCATTTGATTTTTCTTTTTCTTTATCATCTAATTCTTGATAATTATTCATTATTAATATATTTTTTTTAATTTATTATTTTAAATTATAAATGATAAATATTTATTTTTTTTTAAAAAATGTTTTTTTTAAATTATTTTTTTTTATTTAATTATTTAATATTGAACTTTTTAATAGTATTATTTGAATTTTAATAAATATTTAACAAAATTATAATTATAATAATGATTAAATTATTAAAAATTAAATAAAAAAAATTAAATAACAAATTTTATTTAAAATTTAATATTAATATCAGCATCAGAAATTGGTTTAATTCTATTTTTTTTAATCAATTTTTGTTTCATTTCATCCATTTCTTTTTGATAGGCAATATTTTTAAAATGATCACAAATATATTTATTATTTTTTAAATTTTTTGTATTATCAATAAAATTCATAATTTGATCAACATTTTTATAAGCATTTAATTTAATTGTAACTTTTGGTTTATTTTTTAAATTTTCTTTTTTTCTTTTTCTATAATTTGAAGTTGTTGGTCTATTATTAGATTCTAATATTAAATTATTATTATTTTGATTTGATTTTTGATCTGGTGATTTACTTTTAATTTTTTTTTTCTTTTCAAGAGCTTCTTTTTTAAAATCTCTTTTTATACTAATTGATGCTCTCATTTTCTTTTTTAATTTTTCTCTTGGATCTTCATTTTCTAAATCTTTTTTTTTCTTTTCATACAAATCTTTTTTAATTTTTTCATCAAATTCTTTTTTTTTTTCTTTATATTTTTTTATTTTATTATTAATTTTTGCAACTTTTAAAGAAGCTTTTTTTTCTTCAACACTACTGATTTCATTAACAACTTTATATCTAATAACTTCATAAATATCTCTATTAACACTCCAACTCATAATGAAATTCCAAGCTTTATCAATATCTAATTTAATATTATCAGGAGTTAAATTAACTAAATCTAAACCTAATAATTTTAAAAATTCATTAGATTCATATCTTTTTTTATTTGTTGAAGTTGATGTTGTTCCTGATAAATGACTTAAATTTATGCTATTCATTGATAAATTTATATTTTTATCTTCTTTTATATTTTTAACTATATCATTTATACTTTCTGGTAGCATTGCTGACAATGGATTATTTTTTTTGGAAAATAATAATGTGTCTCTTATTAATTTAGTTAATTCAATTCTTAATTTTTCTTTTCTGTCATTTAAATCTTTTCTTATTTCTGCATTTTTATCTTCACATAATTTATTTATAAATTCTTCCTTTTGTAATAATAATTGATATTTGTGTTTATTTACTTGATCAGAAATATCCCATTCAATATCTGCTTTTTCAAATGCATTTTTATCTTCAGGAAATTCTTTTATTATTGATTGATGTAAATGATGATTTGGAATGTAATTTCTTAAATCAATTTTTGGTTCTCCTTCTGGATCTAATTTAATTCTGTGTTCATAATTTTTTGAAGTCAAATCTTTGTAATGAAATTGTGAATTTGATTGTGCACATGCATTATTCATATAATTAAGTTCATTGGGAAAAGACATGTTTTAATTTTATTTATTTTTATAAATTTAATTATAATATTAATTTATATTATATTAAAATAAAATTTCAATTTAAATTTTTATTTGTTTTTAAATTATTTAGTTAAATTAAAATTAAAATAATAATATTAATTGAATTGCTTATAAAATGGGGATTGGGGATTGGGGATTGGGGATTGGGCCCAATCCCCAATCCCCAATCCCCAATCCCCAATCCCCAATAATTAAAAATGATTTATAACATTTATATAAATAATTAATAATTATTTGTATTTTTAATAAATAAATTAATAATAATAAAAAAATTAAATAAAATTAATTATTTATGTATTTCTTATTTCAATAAAACACACAAAAAAACAATATTAAATAGTATTATTTGTTCATTACTATTCATTTTACTCATCATAATCATCATCATTATAATTATTATCCTTTTTTTCATTAAATTTTTTTTCTAATTTTTGTGCCATTTCTGAGATTCTTATAGATTTTTTCAAATTATCTTTTTCTTCTCTTTTTTTTTGTGAATTTTCTCTCATATTTTTAATTCTTTGTAAAGCCCTATTCATACTTTCAGCTTTTTGTTTTTTATTTATTATATTTTTTCTTTTCATTATTATTATCAAAATTATCAATAGTCTTCATATTATCATTATTATTTACATCATTGAAATCATAATGTATAATATCATATTGAGTAGATATTTCTTCTTCTTTTTCTTGATTATTCTCATCTGTTATTCTTTTATTGTTATCTTCATTATTTAATATATCAAAATAATCAGCTTTTTTTATTTTTAGTGTTTCATTATTAAAACAATTATTATTATTACTTTGTTGTTTTAATTGAGATTTTAATTTTTGGTATTCATTAATCATTTGTACATTATATTCTAGGAGTTTTAATATAGATTTCTCATATTTATCTTTCTCAGGCTCTATTTTATTATACATTTCTTCATATTCCTTAATTTTTACTTCGTAATTGTTTAGTAAATTTTGAAATTCATTTATTGAATTTTGTAATCCATTTATTATATATTCTTTTTTTTTGTTTTCTTCTTTCATCCTTTGTAAATCTTCTTTTAATTTACTATATTCGTATTCATTAAATTTTTTCGAATTTTTTTCTTGAAAATCAACTATTTTTTGTAATTTTTCAATTTTTCTGATTAATTCTTTTTTTTCTTTTTCTAATTTCTTCATTTGTTTATCGGGTAAGTTTTGATTAGAATTATCTGATATTTCTTTTTTTGGATGATTGTTTAAATCTTTTTTAAATATAAACATAACAGGTTCATGTTCAATTTCCACATTTTCTTTATCTAATATTTCATTTATTTTATCTAAATTATTTTCTAAACCAATTTCATATAATAATTTCCCATGGAATAGTTTTATTAATTTAAAATAATTATATTTTATTTTTTTATTATCATATTCCATATCTTTTTCTTCTTTTATTCTATCTTTAATATATCTTAAAACTTCATCATCATTATTAAATATTAGATTTCCATCTTTATCATATCTTTGTCCTTTTATTCTTTTTTTTATTTTTTTACCAATATAAAGAATCGAGCAATTATTTATTTCTAAATTATTAAAATTATTTTCTTTTATTTTTTCATTATTAATAATAAAATTATCGCCAGATGTTGGCTGTAAATCAGAGTCAAAAACTTTTTCCTTCTTTTTATCATCGCCATCAATTTCAAAAGAACATATATTTTCTTTTTCTAGTACATCTAAATCTTTTTTTTTCTTTTCATACAAATCTTTTTTAATTTTTTCATCAAATTCTTTTTTTTGTTCTTTATATTTATTAATTTTATTATTAATTTTTGCAACTTTTAAAGAAGCTTTTTTTTCTTCAACACTACTTATTTCATTAACAACTTTATATCTAATAACTTCATAAA
>JAEEGK010019488.1_pt1 | contig 14541 bp, 11 predicted proteins | sample 8958771 | NCBI WGS metagenome assembly JAEEGK01 (sample SAMN16246547, study PRJNA631951) | gut metagenome | biome: gut microbiome; feature: rumen; material: SC-attached | host: Bos | place: Iran: Karaj | collected 2018-10
TGTTCTCTAACGCCCTTGCGCAGGATTTCCAGCACCGCTTGCGTGGTGTGGTGGTATTCGCGACCATGGACCAGGTCATCTACATGCCCAAGAACAAGGGTTTGCCTATCGCATGGATGGGAACCGTCGGCATGAGCGACAACCTCTGCACGCCAAAGCTCGGCCGCAGCGCCCGCGACAGAATCCTGAAGAACAACGGCAAGCCCGGTGCAGACGGGAAATTCACCGACGCTAGAGGAGAACAGGCCGAAGAATACTCAGGCGGCAAGCACGTATGCTACGACTACAAGACGGTCGATCCGCGTTTCCCCGTGAAATGGTGCACATTCGACGGCGAGCACTCGTACTCCCCCCGCGAAGACGGCAAAGTGTGGACAACCGAAACCGGCTGGGAATTCATCACGCAGTTCTAAAAAGCCCAAATTTTGGCATTAACACCAAAGGCCTCCCGACGGGAAGCCTTTTTTGATTGCGAGAGCGAGGCGATATTACATTTTATTTTTGCAATAGAGCCGAGCGGTCTTATATGAGTTTTTCCACTCTTGCGCAAAGCGCTTCGGCCTCCTCAGCCGTCGGAGCTTCGGCAATCACGCGGATGACGGGCTCGGTATTGCTAGCACGCACATGCACCCAGGAATTTTCCTTCCCGAGCCAAAGGCCGTCGCGATCGTCCGTTTTCCAGCCGACAAATTCCATCATTACCTTCGGGAGAATGTCCGCGACCTTCTTGTCGCCAAGCTCGAACTTTTTCTTCGGCATCACGTAGGCCGGATTTTCGGCAACGAACTTTTCCGGACCACCGTTGTGGCGGGCCATCCAGCTGAGCACTAGCGCGACCGCCACGAGGCTATCGCGTCCATAATGGAGCGCCGGCAAAATCACGCCGCCGTTTCCTTCGCCGCCGATGACGCAACCGTTCTCGATCATCTGGAGGCTCACGTTGATTTCGCCCACCTTGGCACGGCTAAACTTGCAGCCGTACTTCAAGGCGACATCTTCGTTCATGCGGCTCGTGGAGAGGTTCACGCAGACGCTACCCTTTTGAAGGCTAAGGACTTCGTCGGTCGCAATTGCAAGCGTGTACTCTTCGCCGATACTTTGTCCCAAGCCATCCACGAGGGCGCAGCGGTCCGCATCCGGGTCAACGGCAAAGCCCACCGCACAACCATTCTCTTTTACGGCGTTGCGCAAGTCTCCAAGATTTGCAGGAATCGGTTCGGCACCACGCGGGAACGTGCCGTCCGGATTGCAATGGACTCGGACAACTTCACAGCCGAGAGCTTCGAGCAAGCGAGGCACGATAAAACTGCCGGCGCCGTTCACGGCATCGATCGCGACCTTGAAATGTTTCGCCTTGATGGCATCGACATCCACGAACGGAATCTTGAGCGTACCCTCGATGTGGATGCCGTCCGCATCCGGGGCAACTTCGTACTTGCCCATGGCGCGGTAGTCGGAATAATCAAACTTGTTCTCGTCGGCAAGCGCAAAAAGTAGCTTGACATCGTCCGGGCCCAAGAAAAGCCCCTTGCTGTTGAGGAACTTAAGAGCGTTCCATTCGAGCGGGTTGTGGCTCGCCGTGATGATGATGCCCGCATCCGCCTTGAAATGCGTCGTCAAGAGTTCCACGGACGGAGTCGTCGAAAGACCGACATCGATGACATCGACTCCGGAAAGGCGGCAAATGCCTGCGACATACTGCACAATCGCCTCCCCCGTCGGGCGGCTATCGCGACCAATCACCACGCGTTTCGCCTTCGTGATTTCGAGGAAAGCCCGCACATGGCTCTGCAAGACTTGCGGGGTAAGAGTATCGCCCACGATTCCGCGAATACCCGAAATAGAACGCATCAGTTTAGACATAGATTTTCTCCAATAAATTAAAAATTGTCATTGCGTGGAAGCGCAGCTCCCGTGGCAATCTCTTATCCAAGTTCCGGAACGGCCGCATAAAACACGAGATTTTCCGGACCCTCGTTAATCAAACTGTGGGAATGGCCCTTCGGGCAGAAATGGCACTGCCCCGCCTCGACGTATTCAACGCCGTCATCGAAAAGCACCTTGCCCTTGCCCGCCACGAAAAACATGATTTCGCTGTTGGATTCGTGCTTGTGGAACCCGATAGACGCCCCGGGTTCAAGCGTGCCATGCATGATGCGCGTCGTTCCGTCAAAATACATCTTGGCCTTGTATTCTTTTTCGCCCCCCTTAAAGTTCGGGAGCACCGTCGTTTCCATGCCTTTCAAATCAATAATCATCATGACCTCTCTGGACAGAGGAAAAAATAGAATTTTTTACGACAGAATCTTCCAAACACACCTAATCGTAATGACGATAGCCGCTCAGGGCAAGTAAAATAAGGGCCGGAGTATAAAAACACCAAATAAAATTATTCGAGATGACCGCCATGACCTCCTGGCCGGAATGATCGGCCCCGGTCATGAGGGAGAGCCCCGTGAGGAAGTCACAGCACGTAAAGAAAATCATTCCAAGCATAATCTGCCTAGCGTTCCGTTGTGGATAAAAGCCCGTACTCGCAGATTTCCATGCGGCGTACAGAGAACATAACAGGAACGGCCCGTAAGATATGGACGCAAAGAACATTATCGAATCGTAGATGCCGAACAGATAAAGTACCGCCATCGAAATTGCAATGGCCAGCGGGAAAAACAAAATCCACGGGAAGGACCGGTCTTCTTCGCTTACCCGCGTATGCCTAAAGACGAGCAAAAGCTGCGCCAGCAGGAAAAAGATGATTCCGAACGAAATAAACTCCCCGGTATTTTCCTCGAAGGGAATGACGTAATTGTGGCCAATTTTAAAGCAGGCGTCCGCACAAACAATCATTGCGAAAGCAGCCTGCAAAAAACGGCGGTCCCGAACGCCAACGGCCCTCTTACCAATAAATATGGTCATTGCGGCTACGATAACCGGAACAAGGAACTTTGTGATATGCTGATATTGGCTCGAATCTTTTAGGCAGGATTCTACGGCACCGCACTGATAAAAAACAGTCCAGTCACGAATAAAGAACGTTATAAACAATATAACGGCTAGCGCAATAAACAGATATATGTATTTTGGAATCCCCATAACTAAGTCCCCTTGATACAAATATAAACTGTTCTTTGGCAAAAAAACAAGGGGAATGGAGAAATAGTTGGTAGAACTTAGAACTTAGTAGACTGTAGACAGTGACGTCATAGCCCAAAGCGAAGCGACCCCAGAGGAGCTTTAGCTCCGTGCCCATAGCTCATAGCTTAATTTTGAGTGCTTAGGACGTCATCCTGGAGGGACTCTATCGCCTTTGGCTCCAGAGTGACAGATGCGGCAGGATCCAGTGAAGGTATAGGGTTTTGTCGGTAGAACTTAGAGCTTAGATAATTCGAAACTTGGATTTAGGAGTTAGGAATTGTGAAAAAACTGAATTATCTTAATTATCTTTTTTCGGCTTGATTTTCGCTGTCATGTAGCTGAGCACGAGATTTTGCCATACAACGTAGCATGTGGGAGCAAGCGCCACGACCGGGCCCGCATAAAGGCTTGAGACCCAAATCACGAGTGTCGTGTTCTTTTGGCCCATGCTCTGCGAGCCTTCGATGGGACGGCGGCCACGTTCGCACACCCAACCAAGCCAGAACTGCAAAATGCAAAGCACAAGCGAAACCGCGGCCATGAGCGGGAGCTTTCCGCTATTCCACAAGTCGGCAAAACCCATCTCGCGGATGTCGAAACTCGCCTTAGACAAAATAATGAACACAGAAAACGTCCAGACGAACATCGTGTACTTCTGGAATTTCGCGGCACGGTCGGCGAGTTCCGGATAAAAGTTGCGGAGCCCGAACGCAAACGCAAGCGGAATGCTGATAATCGGCTGGATCGTGTTGAATATTCTCATCGCAATTTCAGACAAGTTTGTTTCCGTTCCCGTCAAGTAGCCAAAGACTATCGGGATGCTGAAGCACGCAATCAGGTTTCCGCTGAGGAAAATCTTGAGCGCCAAGGACGCACTGCCGCCAAGCATTTTCGCCATAGCAGGCGCCGCATTCGCGGGCGGGCAAAGCGCGATAATCGCACCGCCAAGCAGCACTTCGCGCGGCAAATGGAACAACTCCACAATGCCCCAAAGGGCGGCGATAATCACGAGGCTTGCAACAAACGCACGAGCTTCGATCTTGAACGTGTAGCCGTGCGTCTGCGGCGGGATTTTCGTTACGAACGTAAGGAACATCATGATGCCGATCGTAAACGGCAAGAGCGGCGCTAAAAAGTGCGCCTGAGGAATGAGGATGCCCGCAAGGATTGCGATGGGCATGAGAATCGCGCGTAAGTTTCCCATAGCGAGGACAAAGGTAGTAATTTAGGTATGGGCTATGGGGTCGCTTTCGCGGGTGCGACGTATTCTCTCTACATTAAAAAAGCGGAGCAATAGCTCCGCTAATTTTACGTAAAACTTTAACTGGATGCTTCGCGGCTATTCGCCACTCAGCATGACGTATTATCGCAACACCGCAATACAACGCAAAGTTCATTATTGAATTAGAAACGAAGCTATGCGAAGTTTATAATTCGATAATTCTGTCGTTTTGCAAGAGCTGCTCAAAAGTCTGGCGTTCGCGGATGACTTTAAGTTCGCCCTTCGTGAACATGACTTCGCCAGCGTAACGACGGCTGTTGTAGTTGCTGCTCATGGCGGCGCCGTAAGCACCCGCATCATGGAGAATCAACAAGTCGCCGACCTTTGCCTTCGGAAGCTTGCGCGTCACGACAAAGCCGCCTTCTTCCTGCGTGAACACGTCACCGGATTCGCAGAGCGGGCCCGCCACGACGGCATCGACCATTTCGTTCATTTCACGACCGTCACGGGCAATCACGGAGATGCCGTGGTAACTGCCGTAGAAGCTCGGGCGCACGAGATCGGTAAAGCCAGCGTCCAAGAGGTAGAACAAATTATCGCCCTGCTTTTTGACCGCACGGATTTCGGCCATCAGGAATCCGCTTTCTGCAACAAGGTAACGGCCCGGTTCCACTTCGAGGTGGACTTCGTGACCGATGCTCTGCTGGATGTTCTTGCGAGCCTTGTCCCAGAGGTCGTAATAAGCCTTCACGTCGATGCGGTTCGCCTTGTCTTCTTCGTGGTACGGAAGCGGCAGACCGCCACCCGCGCTAATCGTGCGGAGATGGGACCCCAAGCGGCGGCTAGCGTCGCACATGGCATCGCAAACCTTGGAAAGATGTTCAAAGTCGGAACCCGAACCGATGTGCATGTGGAGTCCAGTAATCCACATGCCGTTGCTCTGCGCCAGCTTGATGCAGTCCTTGATCTGCTCGTGCCACACGCCGTGCTTGCTGAGCGGGCCACCCGTGTTGACCTTGCTCGAATGCCCGTGGCCAAAGCCTGGATTCACGCGGAGCGTCAATTCAGACTTCACGCCAAAATCGGCAAGCTGCTGGATCATGTCCGGCGAGCCCACGTTCACGTGGATGTCGTACTTCTTGACAAGTTCAAGAGCGTCACGGTCGAAGATATCCGCCGTATAGACGATTTCCGGGACCTTGCCCTTTTCCTGACCACCCTTGAAACCGGCCTTGAGCGCACGCACAATTTCGCCAGCGCTCACCGCATCCACGACACAGCCAAGCTTTTTCATGAGCGAGACGACCGAGAGGTTCGGGCAAGCCTTCTGCGCAAAACGCACATTGTCAAAAACCTTCACGTCGCTCACAGCGCGTTCAATAGTCGCACGGTCATAGAGCCAAAGCGGAGTGCCGTATTCACTAGCCGCTTTCAAAAATACTTCTTCAGGGATGGAATAGTTTTTCATACAGGGGCAAATTTAGAAAATAGAACTTAGAACTTAGAGCTTGGAGCTTAGGATTATTAGGAATTAGGAGGGTGAACAAGGAGGAATGGAATTTAAGGCTGAAAGGCAAGAGAAAAGAACTCGAATGCACTATCAGGAACGCTTTTTCATCTGCTCGTTTTTTACAAATTGTGTAAAGAAAATGGTGTCAGACATCATAACAACTTATATCCTTTTTTAGCCATTTTTTGTCGTCCGCAATTTTTTATCGACAACATTAAGATCTTTTTTATTATCTTTTTGTAAAAAGTAAAACAAAGGAAAACGAAATGGAACAAAAAAAAGAATATCAGTCTCCCGAAATGAAGGTCGTCGAGCTCAAGCATCAAAACAATCTGCTGGGAACGAGCACTCCCGGCTATGAACATCTTTTCAACTAAAAAAACTATGCGTCGAGCGAGAGACGCATAATTTTGCAAATAAAAAACCGTTCTTTATTATTAAAGAACGGTTTTTTTGTTGAAACGTCAGTTAAATTACTTTATATTAACGACGGAAGAATGACTTCCAACGCGGACAATGTACATCCCCTTGGACGGAAGCTGGATTATCTTTTCACCGAAATCAGCTTTGGTCTTAATGATATTTTGACCGATTGTATTGTAGACTCTAACATCAGAACCCAATTCCATATCAGAAATCGTCAGTGTCATGTCCTTTGTGCTGAACTTGGGCGAAGTCTTCGGCATTGAGTGAATCTTCGGTTCATCAATAGAAGGTTCAGGAACAAACTGAACCTTATACAAAGCACCTGTGGAAGAATTATACAAGGGATAAATAACTTTTGAAATAGGTTTGGAACCAAACGACGATGTATAGAAATAAATTTTGGCATCTTTAGGATTAACCATAATGCAATCTGAAATGGCATCACCATCATAATCACCTACAAGAATTTTATAGTCTTTACCAAAATTTTTATATTTAAAATAATTCAGAAGAGACCCTCCTTTCAAATAAGATTGCGACATTATAGCGGAGACGGACACATACCATTCAAAGAATTTTGATTGAGGCTTATCTATTGTCAGCGTCCCATTAACCCATTTAACATCTCCTACTTTTACCTTAGCCATATCACTTCTTCCATCTCCATTGAAATCGCCAACTATCGGAATGTATTCAATACCAGCCCATTGATATCCAAATATGGTATCACCTTTTTCTGGAACTCCATTTTTATATATGGGTCTACCCAAATCGTCAAGTTTATAAATATTATTGTCAACTAAGGCATCATTTGTACGACTTGAAATTATAAACCAACCTGCTGCCGCATCCCAAATAGTCGGATCCGTTTTTCCATCTCCATCAAAATCGCCTTCCAATACAATATGATTAGATGTCATTCCAATCCACTTTCCCTCGTTATTTCCTGGCATTTTGATGTAATCTACTTTTCCAGTTTTACTAGAAAGATATTTCCATTGACAGTATCCTTTATACGAACAATCTATAGCACCAAGATCACTTATCCCATCTCCATCGTAATCACCGGAGAGTGCATGCGTCATTTGTTTAACCTTTATAATTGCCGTATCCATAATATCAACATCAGTTTTTTTATAAGTCCTTTTTAAAGGACTATTGTTAGAATCTTTACTAGAATAAATATACCATTTATGATTTACCTTATTGACAAAGGCACGATCAGCCATGCCATCACCGTCAAAGTCTCCCACAAGAATTTTATAGCTTGTATTCGCAGAATCCAGTGATTTTACCCTTGGGCTTCGCCATCCCCAAGAAATATTTGGCACACTTTTACTTCCTTTTTTACTTGATCTAATGTACCATTTGTTTGTTTTTCTATCTACGGCTCCGATATCAATTATGCCATCACCATCGTAATCACCCGCAATAAATTCCAAATTCTTGCTGTCAAGATTACTCAGAGGAAATTGGAAATACTTCATTCCATTATTAACAGAATCACTATAAGTTATAGATATCTTTTTTTGGGGAACCCCGCCAACAACGAACTGGTATGTGGACCAAGGCAATCCAGGAACAGCCCCACTTCTTTCATTATTAACATTCGACCATATCTTTTCGTATGTCGGATATGGAACATCGAATAAAACGTCTGATAATTCAAAGATGTCTTTTGGAACTTGAGCACCGTCGTCAAACCAACAACCGCTCCATGATTCCGACTTACTGCAATCATTCTTTTGCTTATTGCAACAGGCTCGAAGCTTCTGTGTATTTTTTTTGAATGCAAGGCTATCTTTGTTCGCTGCAAAGGTGACCAAATATTTACCATCTTTGTTAATATGGCCGATAGAATCGCCAGACATTCCCACATTACTAGCAAAATGGAAAGCACCCACTGAATCCTTGAAAGTCCATGTATTTCCATCTTTAGAGGTGTACCTTTTTAAAGATATTTTACGACTTTTATCTTCTTTATTGTCTTCAGTAAAATGTGCTAAAGAGTAATGTTTAGATGTCATCCACATTTCAAATACCGTATCTTTAGGATTCCATTTGACATCGCCAAAATCATTCATTGGAAAACGTTTTTGATTACCAATGCTTATATCCGTTCTTTTCTTATTTTGCAAATCTTTATAAGGGTTAGAAGCTACAACATGAACAAACTTCCATAATTTTTCATTTTCACGTATGGAATTATCCGGTGTATTATCGACATCGGTAAACCAAAAATGGAACTTACCATCTTTTGTTTTCACTACGGATAATTGGCCAGCTCCATATGGCAACTCGTCCTTTGAATTAGTCGTCTTTTTCTTGGTTTTAAATACCGGACTTGGTTTTTTAGGATTTTTTTCCCATTTCACAGAACTTGAATCACCAACGAGTCGTTCTTCATAAGGACCTTCAATATTCTTAGATCTTGCAACGAATGTTTCCGTACGGTAAGATTGATCAAAACCTGTGTAATATAGATACCAATAGCCATCACTGCGGATGATAGCTGGATCACAGGCACATGAATCGACATTAGATGATGGGACAAGCACTATGCGGGGCGCCGACCACGTAGCCCCATCTTTTGACGTTCTCATACGAATATAATCCCAACCATTTTTGTAATTGTTGGGATATTGTATAAACTGATCTGAATTTAATCCGTGAGAACAATAAAAGCGATAAAACAAGCCTTTATAGTGTACCGTTGCCGCCCCGTATTCGTATCCTTCAAATTCTGCAGGAGTGCTGACTTTCGTCACCTCACTGATTTGGGCAGGGTTAGTATTGGGTATCGAGGCCGCAAACGCCATCGATGCGCATAATAGAATAAATGATAGAGTTTTTTTCATATCTTTTTTTCTCCTTTTTAGCATTTTTGCGATATTAAGACAACTACAAAGTTAAATATGCTGTTTAGCAAATTCATTTTTTACTTTATAGTCATCCCATATCTCTCTGCAATATAAAAAAACAAATACTACTTGTAAGTTTTTCGTAATTTCTTTTCATTTATTTTACATAAAAATTTTTAATAAAAAAACAAACAAGATAAAAATAATTTACCTTAAACCAAAATCATTTATCTTTAGTAAATTAATTTTAATAACCCATTCAAATTTTAGATTAAAATGTAAAAAAAAACACAAAAAAAATATAACATCAGTGTCAAAAGAATCAATTATTAAACAAACACCTGGAATCTAGCGATTACAGCGGCCCTATCGGCTAGAAAAAAACTATGCGTCGAGTAATTTGTTCGGCGCTCTTTTGAATTCAAAAAGAATACGGGCTTCTACAAATGAAAAGCGCTGGTTTTTACACCAGCGTTTTCTGTTTTCGATCATATCCAATTATCAAAAATAAATCCATAAATGGTTTATTCCTGATCGCAATCGTTGTCTAAATTACACGTGCTTGGTCTTGTTTTCGCCTTCGTCCCAGTTCTTTCCGTCACAGACAAACTTGTATTCGTAGTCGCCCGGAAGGAGGGAAATCTTCGCGGTCCAAAGGCCCGTCTTCTTGTCCTTCTTGAGCATATCGACATCGACAGCCCAGTTATTGAAGGAACCGGCAACAGAAACGGTCGTGGCGAGCGGACAATCCGCTTCGAACACTACGGCGACCTTTTTCGGAGCAGCGGCTTTCTTGGCCGTCACGGTCTTTGCCGCTTTCGGAGCGGCTTTCTTTGTTGCGGGCGCCTTGGTTTCGGCCTTCTTGGCGATGGTTTTCGGAGCCTTCACGGCTTCCGCTTTTTTTGCAGCGGGTTTCGCTACTACAGTTTTTGAATTCTTCGACATAATAATCTCCTCTTAAATTATAGCATAATCAAATTTAGTAAAAAAAAATTTATTTTGCTATATTTGAAACATGCTCAAACAAATCATCGCTCCTAGCGTCCTGAACGCAAACTTCCTCGAACTCGGCAACGGCCTCAAGTCCATCGAAAACGGAGGCGCCGGCCTCGTCCACCTGGACATCATGGACGGGCACTTCGTCCCGAACATCAGTTTCGGCCCGGGCATTTCCGCCTGCGTGAAGAAGGGCACCAAGCTCCCGCTCGATTGTCACCTGATGATCGAGAATCCCGAAAAGTACGTGGGCGAATTTGCTAAAGCAGGCGCAAGCATCATCAGCGTGCACGCCGAAACGACAAACCACCTCGACCGTCTGCTGCACCAAATTGCAGAACTCGGTGTAAAGCCCGCCGTGGCCATCAATCCGGCAACGCCGCTCGAAAGCATCAAGTACGTGCTCGACATTGTCGATATGGTCCTGATCATGTCAGTGAACCCGGGATTCGGCGGCCAGAGCCTTATTCCATATTGTCTCGACAAAATTCGTGAGCTCCGTCAGTTGAAGCCTGAACTCGACATCCAAATCGACGGGGGCGTCAAGCTCGACAACATCCTCGCCTGCAAGGAAGCTGGTGCAAACATCTTCGTCGTCGGTTCGGCCATTTTCGGAAAGCCGGACCCAGAAGCCGTGTGCCGCGAATTTGTAGATTTAGTCGGCGGCAAGCAGTAAACCGGAGCAAGCGACTTGAGCGGGCATTCCCTTAAAAGCGCTTGAACACGCCGTTCCAATAAAGTATTTTCAGCACGTTCAAGTAACGTCTGTAGTCATCTTTGTCAAGGCACGAATTGTATTCGCAATATTCGTCCATTTCTTTCAGAACAAACGGTATGGCCGTAAAGTCCCTGTTTTTCAGGAGGCTCTCGACTTTCTTGCGGTTTTCCATTCTCTTGTCATGTGGAATTTTTTCGACAAGCTTGTAAGGTATAACCTTCATCGAGTCCAGTGAAACTTTGTCTGGACTTTTCCAGAGGACTTCGGAATAGCCGTCGTTAAAAAAGATCCTTTTTACGTTCGAAATCGGAACATAAAAGCCATAGCGGCGAATGCCAATAAACGAATCTCTGTCCTGGTAAAGAAAATAGCCGGACTTGACAATCATCTTCATGGTCACGACGGAATCATCCGCAAGCGGACGGGCCCACGCCTTTTTTGCACGGTCGTAATAATAATCGACATGAATCCTGATTTTTTCGAGACTGATAAAGTTGAAACGGTTCATTAAGCGTTTGTACTGACTTTGGACATCTGGGGTCGCCCTTTTCAAAAGGGAATCGTTCTTTTGCAGCATGCGATCGTTCAGCACGAGGAAAAGACTTTCCGCAACAAACATGTCTTCGTCATCAGTTATATCAAAAGAACGAGTATCATTGGCGTCCATGACATGACCATATACGGGAACGAATTTGGAATTGGGATTTTCCAGTTTCGAACGAACAAGAGGGAGATCCATCCGTTTCGAAAGAACCGAATCAATCGTCTCGTCAAAAGTTCTTTTCCGCGAAACCGTCGGTTCAAAAGCGTTGGCATCAATAGGCAAGTACAAAAGAATAAATAGAACAACCAAACTAATCTTTTTCATAATCATCCAACCCGATTTTATCTAGAACCGTTCATGCGGTAACGTCTTTCGCCGTCACGGATAATCACGCTGTTGCGTTCTCTCTGAACGAAGGGAGCGTTTTGCTTTTGCTCAGTACTCGACGGAAGAACGCGGGGAAGACCTGTCCGTTCGCATTCTCCCATGAGAAAACTTCCTATATAGGCATCGCTTTCTAAATTGTACTTGTAACCATTTTTATTTGCAAAGTGGATACAATCTTCTTCGTTTGTTTCACTGCAAACTTTTAATTCAACATACATGGGGATTCCAGACCATCCCGAATAACAGCCCACATCCGCCTCGATAGAAAGTTCATTGTTTCCGTCGAACGTCATCACCGTATCCGCACCCTTGATTTCAATTTTTCGGCTATGAACATTCATGAAATCAATAGTATCCGGAAGCGCAACATGGTAAGAAAGAATCCCTAACGTATCCAACATGCCGAAATTACCCATTCCATGAATGTAGAGCGAGGCCTTCATCTTGCGCGTCAAGTTGCCAAAGCCCACGTTCTGGATGCGCAGTTTCGCACGTAAAATTCCATTGCCGTTCACCGTATCGCTCATCCACGATTCACGCAGCACAAAGCGGTAGCCCAAGTGGTCGTTGATGTACTTGAATCCCGAAAGCGAATCGACACGCGCCGGGTCGTAGTCGAAATCCTTCTGCTTGAAGGGAGTCTTCTTCCAACTGTCAATCAGGTTGTTGTTCCACTGGATGTTCAGATAACTTGTATGCGTGCGGAACCCCTCGTAAGCGAGGAATTCCGGAGTGTTGATGACTTCGTAATTTTCGGCCGTCGTAAGCGCCTCGCCACCGTATGGCGTGTTGATGCCGTATTTTTCAAGCCAGGCCACACCTTCTTCGCGACAAATGGAAGTCTTGCAGTCGGCGCCCCAGGTGCCGTAATCGTACTGCGTTCCCAAATAGCCGTCGTTGAACATTCCCACGCGGTACATGGTGTCGCCCTTTGCCTTCGCAATCTCCGCAAACTTCTCGCCATCGATGTGGAAGTCAACGCCCCAGTTGTCAAAGCCCAGTACTTTCGCCGAATAGTTACCCGTGCGCGTGAGAATCTTGAGCTCGGGCGGAGTGTTACGCAGCATCAGGTTTGTCGCTTCGGCAATGCGGTCGTAGGTGATGTTCGTGTCGCTGTGCATCTCGCCGTAGGCGCCGTGCATGCCCATCTCGAGCGCTACAATCACGTCGGTATTTTTCGAAAGCACTGGCGCAAGCTGCTTCACATGCTTGAGCACCCACTCGTGATCCGGAGTCACGTTGCTACGGCCATTGTACCACGGGTCATAACAGATGCGCACAATCACGTGCCCGTTATTCTTGCGGATGTTGTCAAACGTTGCCTGCAACACATTCAACGCGTCTTCGGTCAAGTCCTGGCTCACGCCGCGCACCGTATCGCGTTTCCCGCCCGTCGTATCAATCGAAAGCCAAGCATTACTGCTGAATTCCGAAATCTCCGCCCGCAAGTGCAACAGCTTGCCATACGGCTTTTCAATCGGCTTGCTGCCCGAAGGTTTTAAATGCAGAACCTGCGGCGTATAGAACCCGCGGTCGTAATTTTCGAGCGTCTTCATCGCATCGGTCGTATCGATGTTCTGTTTCACAAGACCCGCCGCAAAGAGCGGGGCCTGAAAAAAAGCCACCAAAACAAATATCAGGGAGAGCTTAGCAAAAGCGCTCAAACACAATAGGCGAAAACCAGAAAAACTCATACTTGTAATATACATAGTTTTGAAAAAGGGAGAAGAAAGAAAAAGCCTTCCCTTACGGAAAGGCTTTGTTTTGGGGGGGGTGAAAAAAAACTCAAATTAGAACTGCGTGATGAATTCCCAGCCGATGTCGGATGCCCACAGTTTGCCGTTCTCACGCATATCCCACTGGTGGCCGCCATTGAAGGTGCACCACTTCACAGGGAAGCGCGGATCGACCGTCTTGTAGTCATAGCACACATGGCCACCGCCACCAGAGAATTCCGTTGCCTTTTCGCTAGTGCAGTCCGTATGGCCTTCAGGACCGTTGTTCCTCAAAATCCTGTCGCGGGCGCTACGTCCCATGCTCGGCGGACACGTGCCATCGCTCAGGCCCACAGTTCCCATCCAAGCGATAGGCTTGCCCGCATTCTTCGGGATGTAGATGACCTGGTCAGCAGTCGCGAATACCACGACACCGCGGAGACGATGCTGGAATGTCTGAGCAAGCGAGTTCGAGTACATGGCGCCAAAGCTAAAGCCGGAGGAGAACACGCGGGACGTATCGACGCAGAGGTTCTCGTTCAGGTAAGTGAGGATTTCGTCAAAGAAGAGGTGGTCCTTGTTGTCTCCGCAGCGCCATGGCATCTGGTCCGTGTAACCATGCGGGGCCACAAAAATCGTATTCTTTTTATCCTTGTCACGATAGCCGTAATAATGTTCGTTCTTTGCGACGTTCTGTGCGGAACCGCCCATGCAATGCATGCCGAACACCAAACGGTAAGGCTTGTTCTTGTCGTAATTTTCAGGGAGATCAAGATAGACTTCGTGCTCGATTCCACCACCCTTGAACTTGAAGTAATTCTTGAGCGTGTTGTCCTTGCCGCAGCCCTTACTCGGCGTTGGCTCGTTCTTGAGCGGATAGCCAAACGCATAAGTCTGTTCCGTCGCAATTTTCGTGAGCTTCACATCGACAGTCGTATCGAGCGTGCCCAGCGGAACGGTGAGCGTATCATAGCCATCCGCAACAAAGCGGAGAGCTTCACCCTTCTCGGCTTCCTTCATGAGAGCG
>JAEEGK010019489.1_pt1 | contig 14541 bp, 10 predicted proteins | sample 8958771 | NCBI WGS metagenome assembly JAEEGK01 (sample SAMN16246547, study PRJNA631951) | gut metagenome | biome: gut microbiome; feature: rumen; material: SC-attached | host: Bos | place: Iran: Karaj | collected 2018-10
CAATCCCCAATCCCCAATCCCCAATCCCCATTTTTTAATCATTATTTATTTATAAATATATAAAATTTTTCAAAATAAATTCATTTCATTTTTAATTATTTTTTCCATATTTTTTAAAATCAATATTTTTATTGTTATATATTAAAATTTAATAATTTAATTTTTTTCTAACCCAATAAATTTTTCAACAATTTTATTAAATTTAAATTAATTTTTCCATATTGTTTTATATTAAATTTATTATTATTATATTTTATCTAATTTTTAATACTTATTTTTATTTTAATACCTAATAAAATTAATTAATTTTAGTGAATGATATTTGATTTAATTGATGTAAAATTTTTTATGAATTTCATTTAATTCTAATATGAATATAAATTTTGATTATTGTTTTTTAACAATTCCATAAATAAAATATTTTTAAAGTCCCTTTAAAATAAAATGTAATACAATATTTTTTTTATTCTTCTTTCTTCTCTTCTTTATTACTACTTTCTGTACTTATTTTTTTTTTAATCATTTGATTATCACTTCCAATACTTAATCTTCTTTTAATCATTTGATTATCACTTCCTATACTTAATCTTTTTTTAATCATTTGATTATTATTATCTTTTATATTATTTTGTAAAATATCTTTAAAAACAACAGTTTTATTACTTCCTTTTTTATTATTTTTAAAATTATCTTTAAATAAATTATTATCATTATTTATATTAATATTATTTTCAATAGTTTTAGAAGAATCATTAACACTTTGGCCTAAACAACCGACATTAGGATATTTTTTTCTTAAATAACACCATATAATAATCCCAATAACTTCAAGAATAATTCCAGATATATTTGCAATTATAATATTTAAATCTTTATAAGAAAGACCATAAACAGTCCAACAAACTGCATTTATAAACATTAAAGTAGCAGATAAAATTGGTATTAAATGATAATTATGAGTTGTTATAACTCTATCAATTTTTTCTAATGTTCCAAAATACATGAAAATATTTAAAATCATACTAATATAACCTAAAGAAATTATATTTTTAATTATAAAATAAAATATCCAAAAAAATTCAATACTAAAATTTAAAATAATTAAAATATGAAAAAGAGTTTTTTTGACATTTAAATTATTATAATAAGCACAAAATACGATAATAAAAACTAAAGATAAAATTGCACCAACAGTATTACAAACAACAGGTTTATATTGTCCTTTTCTTATACCATATGCTATCCAACTTATACAATTTAAATATGAAAATATTACTAATAAATATGGAACGTCATTTATTGTTATTTCTTTTTTTACTAATCTTGAAAATGGTTGAGCAGGAGCCATATAAAATATTATACTAAAACAAGTTCCACACCAACCAAATCCATCTCCTATTAATTTAAATCTAGCTGACGACATTTTTTAATTTTTTTAAATCTACTTTTTATTTTTTTTTATTTTATTTTAAAATTATTTATTATATTTTAAAATGTTTTTTATATTATTTATATTAAAATTATCTGTCATTTTTAGTTACGATATTATTAAATTAAATGTTTCATTAATTGATTCTTTTGAAAAAGAAAAAGCAATTCTTTTTATAATTTATTTAAATCCTTCAAATAATACTCAATTAAATTTATTAAATGAATTATCAAATTATAAAAATAAATATTCAAATATAACTTTTTGTTTTATTGATTCTAAAAATGATATTAGATTAATCAAATTTTTTAAACTAAAAAATATAAATGATTCTGGAATTATTATTTATAATTTTAAAAATCATAATTTTTATGTTCATGAAGAAATTTCAAATGTTAAAAATATGGAAGTTATATTAAATAATTTAAATTTAAATAAAATAAATTGGAATACTAATAGTATTATTGAAAGAATATTTTATTTTATTACAGGGAAAAGATATGGGAAATCTGCTGATACCTATTTTAGTATTATATTATTTATTTTTTCTTTATTAGTTTTTACTGTTGTAAATTATTATATCAAAAAATTTGATGATGAAAAAACTAAAAAACAAAAAAAAAATAAATAATAATTTCAAAAAATTATTTTTAATATTCTATTTTAAAAATTAATTCATTTTTTCCATTAATAGCATAAAATGAAAATTATTAAATGATTAAAAATATATTTTACAAAACAATAATTTGTTTAATTTAATTATTTATCATTCTTTCATTTTCTACTTCTTTATTATATTTATCAATATTTTTAATACATTGATCCTTACAATATTGACTTACTCTAACAATTTCTTTAGCTTTTTTAAATAATTCTTTCCTTTTTTTTTTTACTTCTTCATAATTAAGAGATTGACTAAAATAAGTATCTTTTTTATTTCTCTTATTTAAATAATCCCTAATAACATTATTTCCATTATAAGCTAATCCATAACTTAAAGCAGTTAAAGTATTAACTTCTCTAAATAATTGCATATTTTGAAATGCATTTACATTTGGTTTTTTAATTGAATTTACATCTAAATCTTTTTTTGTAACTGAATCTTGAATTTCTTTTTCACTTACAAATCTAAATTTTGGTCTTCCATGAAGAGTTGTATTAAAATTTGTACAAGTATTATTTATTTCATTACACATTTCACTTATATTATTTTTATATCTTACTGTTTTTAAAAATAATTTTTTCATTTCTTCATTTTCTTCTTTTATTGATGAATATATATCTTTATTTTTTCTTAATTTTCTTTGATTTCTTGAATTTTCATTTTCATCTGAGAGTATTAAAATATTTGAAAAAGTATTTTTATTTTCTTCTGTATTTATATTTGAATTACTTTTATAATTTTTTGAAATATTTGGGAAAACTTTTTTTTTCTTTAATCCAAAAAGATTTCCTTCATTATATTTATTTAATTTTAATGGAATATCATTTTTTGAAATAGGTGATTTTTGTGAATAAAATGATAATTTTTTTTTAATTAATTTTCTTTCTTCTTCTGCTTTTTTATATTCATTTTCTAAATATTTTTTATATCTTGCTTGAAGATTATCTTCATCATTTGCATTATTTAATTGATTTATATAATCATTTGTGTCTGTTCCCATTTTTTTTAAACTATAAGAAAGATTAGGCATTTCCATTATTGGAAGTGGTTTAAGCATATAAGTGTATTTTTTTGTTGTTTTCATTATGATTTATTAAATTATTTTCAAATTTTAATTATTCATTTTTTATTAATTACTTAAATTATATTTTATAATTTAATAAATGTTTTTATTTTTTGGTTTTTTTTTTTTTATAATTACTAATTTAATTTAGGGTAAATTATTAACTTCAAATATTTTAGTAATTAAATAAAAAATATAAAAAAAACAAATTAATATAATCAAAGAAATTTTCAAACGAGATTAGTTAATTAATAATATAAAAAAATTAAAGATACGTTCTATTTTAATATAAATCATAAATAATAGTTCAATACTATATTTATATATTTTCACATTTTAAGATAAAAAAATGTGAAATAAATTAAAAGAAGCTAAATAATTTATAATCAAAAATAAACTATTTTAGATTTATATTAGGCAATATTAATATAAACATTTGATCTAAAGTTTTTATACTTTCATAATCTAATTTTTAACAAATTTTATTTAATAAAACTTTTGATAATTTACAAAAAATAATTAAGTCCATATAAGTTAAATTTTGTTTTTTTTAATAAACCTACCATGAAATCTTGGTTTTTGAGAAGCAACTTTAGATCTTCCAAAATATTTTGTCATAATAGGAGTTTTTCCTTGCCTAATAATTTGTTTAAATTTATATTTTAATATTTTCATAACTCTAATTTTCCAATGATATTTTCCTACATTTCCATTTGTATAAATTCCTTTAAAACTTTCAATAAAATCTTCTATTTTTTCTTCAAAATTTGCACTTTCTGAAATTGCTGTTGTACTTGAATTTTCTTTATTATTATTATTAATTTTATTTTTTGGTATTTCATTTAAGATTTCTTCACTTTTATCTAAAGCACTTTCTATTGATTTAAATGTTGTCATTAGATAAAAAGATAGCAATTTTATTTGATATTTATAATTCAAAATAATGTCTTGAGAATTATAGTTATTATAATTTTGAAGATATGATATTTTAGATTCCAACATTTTTTTCTGGTTAATTTCTTTTAATTTTCTCTTTATTTATTCCATTTTAGAAATTTTCAACTTTCTTTCAAGGTTTTTTCTATTTTTATATTGTTTATATGATTTATATGGCTTATTTTTAATTTATGTGATGATTTTAAAAAGTTATAACATTATATAATTTGTGATAAACTCACAATTTTTCCATATGATTTTATTAAAACTCTTATATTTATTAAAGATTAATAATTATTAAAATAATAATTAATCAATTCATGTTACAATTTTTAATCCATCATTTTTATTCAATGGATTTAAAGCATTTTTTGTGGCTGAATTTTACATTTTTATAATTTTTGAGTTTTTATATTCATATATGATTTTTTATCAAATTTGATATTAATTTAGAATTTTTCTTTATTTTTAATTAGAATCTTTAATAAATGATATATAATAATTTTATGATATAGATGTTGGTCATTTTAATATTTATTTTTTTTGGAATATTATTCTTTAAATCATTAATAAATATATTTATTTAATATAAATGTATGAATAAAAAAATAAAATTAAAATGAAAAATAATTAATGAAATATATATAAAAAATTTATAATTTTTAAAAGATAAAAAAATATAATTTTTTAATTTATTCTTTTATATAAATTTATTTAATCTTTTAAAGGTTGAGTTTCACTATCTAAATTAATATAATTATTATCAATAGTTGAAGCATAAGTTCCAGTTTCAGAATTACTTTTAATTTCATTTTCAAAATCACCAACAAATTCTTTTTTAATTTTTATATTATCATTATCATTATTCATATTCATGAAATAATAATCTTTTTTATTATATAATAATTTTTTAGAGATTTTATGAATACCCCATTTAATCATAAAAGCATTATAACTTATTTTTGCTAAATCACTTTTTAATTTTATTTCATGAATAATTTTATCAACTGGAATATCATTTAAATTATATTTCATAAAACCAAATATTTTAAAATAAAATAAAATTGTATAACTTGAAATGATAAAAAATCCAAAAATTAAAAGAGAATTAAAAATAGTATAAGTATAAGAATTAAGAGGGATTAATGTAAAATTAATTTTACAAATAAATGAAAAGATAAATAAAAAATAAGTAGTAAAATAAATTGAAAAATAAAAATAATTTTGTTTTTTTATAGTAAACATTCCTAAAATAATAATACATGCTAATATAATATTATTGAAATTATTTTTAAGTAAAATTGAATCTGCCGAAAGAAAAGTTGATTCATTATATCCAAATACTTCAATATTTAAAGCAAAATAATGAAAGAAAAGATAAATAATAAATGAAAATATTATATAAAGAAATAAACAGTAATTAATCATGTTAATTATAAAAATGAAAGTGTTTGAAAAAAAATTTGATTGATTTTTATAAAGAAAATTAAAAAGTGATTTATTTTGAAGATTTTTCTTTGGATTCATTTTTTTATTAAATTATTACATAAATAAAATTATAATCAAATATTAAATTAAATATTAAATATTTATTTTTCAATGTAATAAATAGAATTTTTAAAATTTACATAAATTCAATTTTTTTTTCCATTTTAATAAATCTGAATTAATCTTTTTTTTACTTTCTAATTTCACATTTGGTTCATTTGTGTTTTTTAAAAATGAATCTCTAAAAAATGATGAATAAAGATTTCTGTTATTTGCATTTTTACAATCATTTATTGTTTTAGTTGAAGATGATCTTTGAGAAATTGATAATATATTTTTTTGTGATAAATTAGATAAATCTTTATTCAATTTATTTTTTACATTTTCAAATCTATTTAAAAAAGTTTTTTTATTTAAGATAAATGCAATTTTATCATTTTTAAATATATTTTTTTGAGAATTAAACATTAAATAACTTTTTTTTTTTGTCTTTTTTTCTGTTTTTTTTTCATTCATCATTGATAAAATTTTGGCTTTTTTTTTATTAAATCTCTCATCTTGATTTATATTCTTTAAAAAGAATTGGTCTAATTGTTTTTTTTTTTCTGGATAAGATTGAATTACATCTATATTATTATTTTCAATAACTCCTTGAATCATATTAAAATAATTTTCTTTAAATTGAGGACTGATTAAAGTTGAATTACATTTTTTTAATAGTTCGCTTTTAGTATTATTTTTATTTATATTCAAAGTACTATTATTTCTTAAAAATCTTGTAGAAATAAGCATATCATTTGAAATATTATTTATTTTATCTAAATGAGAGTTTTTAAATTTAAATGAATCTCTCATAATTTTTTGAATAAAAAAAATTAAAAATTAAAGATAAAAGGAAAATATTAATATTTTAATATACAAAAAAAAAAATTTAATTATGAATAATATTCATTATATCATCTGCCATTTGTTTAAAACTTAATAAATTATCTCCTCTTTTTTTTAAATCTGAATCTCTATCTGGAATATTATTTTCTCCAATAAAATTAATCATTGGAGTAATTGAACAAAAAATTTTATCTTTTAAAGAAGTCTTTAAATTTGCTCTATTAAAATATTCTAATTCATCTTTATATGCTAATTTCTCTACTTTTTTATAAATATTTTTTTTTATTATTTCTCTTTTTGGAATGTTTCTTATTTCTTTTTCATCTTCTTTTGAAATTATATATTTTTTCTTATTTATAATTGAATCTACAGTTTTATTTGTTCTTTCTGTAACAACCATTTGCTTTTGATTATTATTATTAATTGTTTCTTCATTTTTTTTATTTGAATTACTATTATTATTATCTTCATTTTTTATAATTATATTTTGATTATTTTTTGAATTATTTAAATCTTCATTATTAATAAGTGAATTTGAAGATTTTGATTGATTTAATTTTTTTTCTTTAAAAATAATTTTTTTTCTTGATTCATGAATTGGAGAATTATTTATTTTATTGTTTTGTCTGTTTAAACTATCATATACTCTTTGTAAATGATCTAAATTAAATGATGATAATCTTTTATAATTTATATTTAGTTTTTTTTTTTTTTCAATTTTTATTAAATCATCACTACTATTTTTAGTATTCTTTGATTTATAAGTACTATTATTTAGATTTTCATTTTTATCATTTTTTTCACTTATATTTAAATTTTGTTTTTTTTGAATATGAATTTTTTTAAAATTTTTAATTTTTTTTTTCTTAGAAAATAAATTTTTCATATAATCAACTTTTTCTTCATTTTCATTGTTTTTATCATTTTTCTTCATTTGTAAATTATTATAAGAAAAATAATTTATAATTGAAGGAATTGAATTTTTTTCTTCTTTTGTAATATAACCACTTCTATATTTATTATTAATTTCCCCATGAATAATTAAATTAATTCTATCATAAATTTCTTCAAGTGTTACATATTGTTCTCCATTTTTAAAAGAAAAAGGTAAAAATAATTTTCTAAAAACTTTTTCATATAAAGTTGCCCACGTTACTCTTTTTTTCATATATGGAGAAATTTTATTTGTTAATTTTTCAATATTATTATCAACATATAAAAAACAAAATCTTTTTAAAGTTTCTTGATCATACTTTTCTATACATTTATCATAATCTTCTCTTGAATTTAATAAAGTTTCAACTGTAAATGATGCATTATTTGGATTAGTATTTATTATATTTTCATCATTTTCATTTTCTTCATTACTAATATCACTTAATTTAAAATCATCCATTTAATTTTTTTTATTTTGAATTAAAAAATAAAAGAAAATAGTTTTTAAATAATATAATATAATGGTAGATGGTAAAATAATTATAATAAATATTTAGAAAAAAAAGATTATTCATATTCAATGATAATTAGTTTTTTATCTTTTCATTTTAATGATATGTCTCCAATTGAAAATTTAGATTTTAATCATACACAAGTTCAAAAATTTTTTGAAGGATTTAATAAAAATGAAGAAAGTAGAATTATTGATTTTGAAAAATATTTTAATATTGATAATATTCTTTTATTAAATAATGATTCATTAATAAGTGAAAATTGCAAAGAATTTTTAGATAAATTTTTTTATAATATAGATTATCCTTTATATGGAAATAAATGGAATTTAAAACTTTCAAAAAAAATTTTACTAGAAAAAATAAAAATAGGTTTATTTTGTAAAGTAATAAATACAATTGAGTATTTTTTAACACATATAAAAATGAATGAGCAAATTTTAAAAAAATGTAATAAATGTTTTGCAAAAACATCTAATTTAATAAAGACTTTAACTTTTTTAAGTCAATTTTTCGATTATTATGATTTACTTTTATCAATTTATTCTCTTCATTATATAAAAAATTCAGAAGAAATAGAAACTAGAAGATCAAATTTCTATCTTCGTCTAGATAGATTTTTTAAATTATATAAAGGTAAAAATGATACATATTCAAAATATATTTTAATGAGAATATCTTCAAGTTTTTATGAAAATTTCGATGAAAAATTTTTAAATTATTTTTCAAAAAATGAAAAAAGAAATTTAATTTATCTTCAATTATTTGATTTTAGAATATTTGAAGGGAAAATGGATGAATTAACTTTTAATTTATCTTCTAAAATTATAAATGATGAAGATATTGTTTTTCCTTCTATTTATTTAGGTGCTTCTTTGAGATATTTATCTTTAAAAAAATATTATGATCAATATGATGAAGAAACAGTAAATAATAAAATATTAAATAAAAGTGAAGAAATAATTCAAAATCAAATAGATAAAAAATACAAAACTAAATCTTATCAAATTTTTAAATCTTATTTTGATAATTTTAAAGATATTCATAAACACTTAGATATTAATTTAGATAATAAAGAAAATAAATTAGGAAAAAGATTAGACCCTATTTATTTAAATGATTTAATTCAAAATAATTCTGTTATTTCTGATGAGATTATTAATAAATGTTTTAAAGAACTTAAAGAATGTTTTTTTCCTTTTGATAATTATATTTACATACTTACTTTTTTATTTAATTGTATTATTAAAGGTAATTTTGAAAAAAATCAAGAAGAAAAAAAATTATATATTTATAATTCATTATTTAAATACTTTGAAAAAAATTGCTTAACAAAAAAATGTCAACATTGTTTAAAAATACCATTAATAAATAGAATTATAATTAAATTTTTTTTATGGAAAATTAATGAAATTAAAGGACCAAAATATGAAAAAAGTATAAAAATTTTAAGAGAATATAATATAATACAAAATCTCTTATTAAAAATTAATATTTCAACTTCAATACCAAAAAAACCAATAGAATATATTATAATATTAGAAATAGTAGCGTCTGCATTTTTTAATTTAGGTTATTTTAGAGAAGCAAAACATAAATATACAAATATTTTAAATGAATTAAGTTATTTACCAAATTCAACTGAAATTTTAAATAAAACTAATGTTATTACTACAAAAAAATTAATTTGTTTAAAAAAATTAGGAAGAAAACCTGATTTTATTCCTGTTCAACAAAAACAATTTTTAACTCAAAGTAATTTAATTTTAGATTTTTAAATATTTATTAATACAATTATAAAAAAAAATCAATTTATTAAATTAAAATTTTTATTCTGTATTTTTTAAAGTATTCTTTTTATATTCTCTTAAATGCTTATTTAATCTTTGAGCAATTTCTTCATCAATTCTTTTATCTTTATCAAAATAATAACTATTTGCTCCATAATTACTAATTTCAGAACTTTGGAAAATTTCTCTTAATTGCATTTTAATTTTATCTTGTTTTTCAAAATTCAAAATATTAACAAGTTTATGTTCATTAATAGTAAACATACCATTTAATTCTTTAATAAAAGGTAATTCTTCAAAAAATGATATTTGATATTGATTAATTAAATTTAAATTTTCATATTCAACTCTAATAAAATTCCATAATCCTCTTCTAAACATTTCTAAAGTAAAAATAATTAAAGCAAAAAATTCAGGTCTAATCATTTGATACATAATTTCAGGAGAAACTGAAAGTACCCATAAAAATCTTAAAATAACATTAATAACAATAGTAAAATGATAAAAACATTTATTTTTATAAGCCAATTGTTCTCTTAAAGGAAAATATTGATTATCACAATGATAAAAACCCCAATCCATAACAATATCCCAGAAACTAGAATAACATCCAGAAATAAAGGCAGATATACACCAAGGAATAAACCATTTAGAACTAAAGTTAGTTAAAAATGAGAAAGTAGCTACAATAATATTAAAAGTATATTTTCCAATATTAAAAATATAAGGGAATGTTTTATTATTATCAATTATTTGTCTTCCTACTTGTAAACAACGAATGAGATTAGGAAAAATTCCTATTATTAAATATATTGTTCTTGTATTATTACAAAATGATTCTCTTACTGAAGTTGGACTATTATAATATGAATAATAACAAAGTGTATATTCCATATCTCTCATTGGTCCTATTAAAGAAGTTAATTGATCCATAAACCAAATATGACGAAATTCTATTGGGATAAATATTGATGCTATACATTCAATAAATAATTTCATTGTATATACACGACCTTGATAATTAAATATTTTAAATGGACAAAAGAAATATATTAACATTGATGACCAACATAATAAAGGTATCATTGTTATTGAAATGTAATTATTAATAAACATAAACATTGGTATTTGACTTCTTATTAAAATATAAATTAAAATACCTAAAAATAAAATTAAACTGAAAATTGCACTTCTAGAACAAATTTGCATTACAGTAGAATAATGATTATCAAAATTAAATAAAGCTCTATAATTAATATTTGCCTTATTCCATGCCCAAACATTTAAACCTAAAGTCCATAAATATAAACATAAAATACCAAAAGTACGAAACATTGGAAATAGAGTTTTAAATTCTGGATCTTCATCAATATCTAAATTTGCATTTCTACCTAAAACTATACAAGTAATAAATGATAAGAATAATAATCCGATACTTATTCCTAATAAAAATGATTGCATTTGAGTAAATATTTGATTTTGTAAAAAAGTTTTTAAAATTTTAATTGGATGCATATTGTATTTATTATGGAAATAATATGAAAATTTGTTTTCTGCTTCTGTTCTTAAATTTGTATTTTGAGTTTCAATTTTTGTTAAAATTTCATTTGTATATTTTAAAATGTGTTTATAATCTTGAAAACTTTCAAATGAAGATGAGTATTTAATATATTTTGATATTATATGAGTTTTTATTTTATTGTTTAAATCTATAAATTTTAAAAAAGTTGAAATATCTCTATAAAAACATTTAAAACATGTTTCTAAATTATCATTAAATATTTTAAATTCTACATTTTTTTTTATATAATCTAATTGTTCTATTATTTGATTATATCTTCTTTCATGTCTATTAGTAAAAATTTCAATAGAAAAAAAATCTACTTTATCAATTTCAATTTTTAATTGATTAAAAAATTTCTTTTTAATACTAATAAATAAATTAAAATTATAAGTTCTATTTTTTTTCTCTAATTCTTCATCTTTAATTCCTAATAATTGTTCAGTCACTTCTGATTTTTCATTATATTTATATTTTACATTATCAATAGAAGCATCTTCTGAATGAACTTCACTTTTATAAATTTGATTCAAAGGTTTTAAAATTTCATATAATAAATGATAATTAATATAAAATTCTTTCCATTCAGAAATCATTTGTTCTTCTAATTCTTCTTCAAATTTCATTTTATATAATTTTTATTATAATAAATTTATTAAAAAAAAAAATAAAAGATTTAAAAATAAACAGTTTTTTTTTTAAAATATTTTTTTAACAAATAAAAAACCACTGATATAAAAAAATTATAATTAATATAAAATGGAAAAATCAGTGGAAAAAATTGATTTAAATGAAATAATAGATGATTATATAATAGAAAATATTCCAGCATTTCAATCATATCTTCGTCAAGTTTGGAAAGATTTATCAGGAAGAGAAGAAGACAAAGATAAAGGCTTAAGTAAAATAATGTTTTCAAAATATTATGAATTACCAGGAATTATTTCAGAAAGATTATTTTCAGTTTTAAATACAAATAAAACTAATTTTTTATCTTGTAATGATTTCGTTGATGGAATGGTAAATTTATTTTCTGGAGATTTAGATAAGTTAATTCAGTTTATTTTTAAATTTTATGATTTTGATAAAGATGGATATGTTTCTAAAGAAGATATTAGAATTGTTTTATCTTATGTCCCTTTAAATATTAAAAAATTTAAAAAATCAAAATCACTTAAATTTGAAAAAGAAAATTTTAATGATAGATACGAATCTCAAAGTGAATTACATGAAAAATTAGATGTTATTTTTAAAGATAATTCTACTATTGATGAATATAAATTTAAAGATATTATTAAAAATGTTAATTCTGATTTATTTTTATATATTTTAATTTTTTTATTAGAAAAAAGACCTTTTAGTAAAGAAACAGTAAAAAATTTAGAAAATATAAAAAAAAGTCCTGTAATATCAAATAAAAATAAATTATCAAATTCAATAAATAATTTAATAGTTTCTCCTAATTTAAATTCAAAATTTAAATCTTCAGCAATAATTTCAAAATCACCAAGATTTCAATCTCGTTTGGAAGAAAATTCAAATGTTAAAAAAGGAAAAAAATTAGGAAGTGAATTTTCAAATTCAAAAAATCTTTTAGATTTATATTCTAAAAATAAACCAAATATTAAAAGTGAAGAATTAGAATTAAATGTTATACAATTAAGTATTCCAGATAAAAAAGTTAAAAAAGAAGAAAATGAAAATATAAATAAAAATAAATTAAGTAGAAAACAACATAAACAAATAAATAAAAATTTAGAAGATATAGATAAAAATAAATATAAAATAGATGAAAATATTGGATTATCTTATGCAAGAATATATGAAAAAAATAATAACGCAGAAAGTGAAGGTTCAAGTTTAAATGATTCATATGAATCAAATGATAATGAAGAAAAAGAAAATATTGGAATGGAAGGTTATATTTATAAAAAACAAGATGACAAAATAAAGCAAATTTACTTTAAATTAATTTATAAAGATTTATATTATTATAAAACAAAAGAAGAAAAAAAACATAAAGGAATGCATAATTTATCAGGTGTATATTTAAAAGAAGATGAACCAATAATAATGGAAGGAAGAAAATTTTATTCTTTTATTATTATATTCCCAACTAAAGAAAGAAAATATTATGTCCTTGATGAGAAAGAATATAAAAATTGGTTAATTGCAATTAGAAAAGCAGTAGGATATTCAAATTTAAATGACATATATGAAATAAAAGATGTATTAGGAAAAGGAAAATTTGGTTTAGTAAGATTAGGAATACATAAAGAAAACAAAAGAAAAGTAGCAATAAAAATAATAAATAAAAAATTAGTCTCATCATTTGATTTAGAACAAGTAAAAACTGAGATAGAAATATTAAAAATAGCACAACATCCAAATATAATTCGTTTATATGAAATATTCGAAAATGAAAAATACATATATATAATAATGGAATATTGTGGTGGTGGTGACTTATTTTCATATATAGAAAAAAGAGGTTTTCAATTAAAAGAATCAAGAGCAGCTGAAATAATACATAAATTATCAACAGCAATTTATTATCTTCATCAATATGGAATAATACATAGAGATTTAAAACCAGAAAATATTTTAATGACTAATGAAAATGATGATTCTGATATTAGATTATTAGATTTTGGTTTAGGTAAAATTATTGGACCAAATGAATATTGTAATGAACCTTTTGGAACTTTTTCTTATGCTGCACCTGAAGTTATATTAGAAAAACCTTATAATTTTAAAGCTGATTTATGGACTATTGGTGTTATTACTTATTTATTACTTGCTGGATTTTTACCTTTTGATGATGAAAATTCAGAAAAAGAAATTGCTAGACAAACTGTTTATGAACCGACTCCTTTCCCTAAAAATGTTTGGGAGAATATTTCTAAAGAAGGTAAAATGTTAGTTGATAATTTGTTAGAAAAAGATCCTAAGAAAAGAATGGGGATTAAAGAAATTTTGGAACATCCTTGGTTACAAAAATTTGAAAAAGAAGATATTTTTAATATGAGAAAAAATAAGTTGAAGGGAGGAGAGGAGTTTATGATTTATTCTATGAGTAATTCTAAAGGGGAAAAGTAAGGGATTTTTTATATATATTTTGTTATTATTTTTATTTTATTTAGTGGAATTTTTAGGGTTTTTTAATATATCTAATTTTTAAATGTATGATTTTTAAATTTATTAGTCATTTTTTTTTAATTTTTAAATTTTATATAAATAGTTTATTTAATGAAATTTATATTAAATTATAGGT
>JAEEGK010019490.1_pt1 | contig 14541 bp, 3 predicted proteins | sample 8958771 | NCBI WGS metagenome assembly JAEEGK01 (sample SAMN16246547, study PRJNA631951) | gut metagenome | biome: gut microbiome; feature: rumen; material: SC-attached | host: Bos | place: Iran: Karaj | collected 2018-10
ATGAGTGAACAATTTGCAAAATTATCATTTTATATTTTATTTAAATTATTAAGTTTACAAACTAAAGAAACTCAAAGTGAAATTATTTCTTTATTAGGAGGAACTGATTCAGAAGAATTAGGTTTTATGCTTAAATTTAATAAGATTTTATTTAAAAGATTAATATTACTTTTTATTGATTATATTAATCCAAATGATAATGTTATTACTTTGAATTATTTTTATTCTCTTAATTTAATTAAAATTTTTAAATTTTTATGTGAAGAACACAATAATTTTTTTCAAGGTCATTTAATTAAAAGTTTAAGTTTTCAATATTTAGAAATTGTACCAAATTATATTGCAAATGCAGGAGTATTTGGAAATGATTTAGAGAATGATCAAGGACAAACTTTAGAAATTAAATTTTTTGAATTTTTTTTACATGTTTTAATTAAAATTATTTTAGTTTCTCAATGGGAAAAATTAAAAAATGAAGATGAAAAACATATAAATGGATATTTATTTGATTTATTTTCTGCTATTTTAGAATTATTAATTGAAATAATTCAAGGAAATAAACCAGAATTTTTAAGTAAAATTGGTAATCCTTCTTTAAATATGTTAAATGAAGAATTTTTTGATGATGATATTAGTGAAAAAAAAAAAAGAAAAGATTCAATTGATGAAGAAATAAAAGATCCTTTTCAATTATTTGTTATTAATATTATTGATTTATTATTTAAAGAAGATGTTAGTTTAGAAATTATTTTTGGAATAAGAAATCAATTAATGGAATTTTTTACTGCAATTTTAGAAGAAAAAAATTGTAATGAAGAAGTACAAAAATTTATTATTAAATATTTAAATATTCAAAGTGTTTTAAGTTCAATTTTAACTATTTTAAAAACATATTTTATAGAAAAAAAAAGTATAAATTTAAGTGATAATAATTTTAATCAATTTGGTTCTACTTTTAAAAATGAAGAAGATGAAAATAATCAATTTGGCGGAATTGCATTAAAAACTTTAAATAAAGCAACAATGACATTAAATGAAAATTCAACAATGAAAATGAATAATATTTCAGCATTAATATCAAATTTATTTTTTAATCATCAAATTTATGCTTTTTTTAAAAATGAATATTATAACTCAGAAGATTTTTGTCAAACAAATGAGTTTCAATTAGCAAATATTTTTTATAGATATATTAAATTAATTAGTGTTCAAGATAAAAGTTTTGAAGCGACTTCATTAATTAATAGAGTTGCAAAAATGTCTGAAAATACGGCATTAAAGAAATTTAATCAAAATCAAAAAAATCAAGTTAAAGAAAAAAGTTCAATGAAACAAGTAATTACAAATTTAATAAATGAAAATACTCAAAATTTTGATACTAATTTTATTGAATTATTTTATATTGTTAAATTTTTTGAATCAATAACAGAAACTATTGAAGTAAGAACAGAAGATCCTTCAAATAGAAATCAAACAGTCGTTTTTACAGTACTTCCAGAAATGATTTATTTATCTGAAGCTTCAAAATTAGAATTTATTAAAATTGTTGATAGAGAAAGTGAAACAACAAAAAAAAATGATTTAATGAGACATGTTACATATTTTATAAAAGAAATTAAATTTTATCAAAAAAAATCATCATCTGTTCATAAAATAATATCAAGTATAGATTTTTATTATGTACAAATATTTAGTTACATTTATGCAGTTGGTATTAATATTTTTATGTTATTTACTTTAATGGGAGATACTAATTCAACTAATGTAGGAACAAATGAAGAAAGAAGAAAAAATAAACCTTATATTAAATCATTAATAGATTTATCAATTAAAGAATGGGGAACAGATTATAATATTGTAGTATATCTTTATGTTGGAATAAATGGTATTTTAATTATAACTTGGATTTATTTTAGAATGCCTTTATATTTTAGATTAGATAAAGTAAAATATATGGAAGATAAAAAAATAACAGATAAATCAAAATTAACAATATGGAATAAATTAAAAATTGCTTTAATTTACTCAATTTGGGATAGAGATTATGTATCAACATTAATATTTGAATTTCTTATAAGTTTAATTGGTGCTATTATGGAAAGAGGTGAAATAATTTATCCAATATTATTATTACCTTTTGTAAATTTAAATTCAACTTTAAAAAATTTAATATCAAGTATAAAAATAAATGCAAAGAAAATATCATTAACATTCCTATTAGCAGTAATAATAATGTATGTATTTGCAAATATAGCATTTTTTTTCTTTAATTCAGATTATTCATCCGAATTAGAATATCAAGATGATAATTTTTGTAAAACTTTAATTTTTTGTTTTTTAACAGCCTTAGATTCAGGCTTAAGAGCAAGAGGTGGTTTAGGTGATTCAGGAGTAAGATTATCATTTGAAAGAAGAACTACAAGATATGTTTTTAGATTAATTGCAGATGTGGCATTCTTTATTTTAATTGTTATAGTAATGATTGATATGGTTTTTGGTATAATTGTAAATGGATTTAATGATTTAAGAGTTAAACAACAAATGCATCAATTAGATAAAGAAAATAATTGTTTTATTTGTCATATTGATAGAGCTACTGTTGAAAAGAATAAAAAAGATTTTAGGGAACATGTTGAAAAAAAACATAATTTGTGGAATTATGTTGATTATATGATTTATTTGAAATTTGCTGATATACATAATTTAAATGCTATTAATTCGTATGCTAGAGAAAAAATCGATAATAAAGATATTAGCTGGTTACCTACTTATAAAGATAAAATTGGAAGTGAAGAAGGAAAAGCTGATGATGATGAAGATGAGTTAAAAGTTGAAGAAGAAAATATTCATAAATATGTTGTTAAGGAAGCTTAATTTATTTTTTTTTATTTGTTTTTATTATTTTTTTATTTTATTTTATTTTATTTTTTTTGTTTTTATATTTTTTTTATAATAATTTGGCTATTTTATTTTATATAATTTTTATTTATGTTTTTTTTTATTTTTATTATAAAATTATAATAATAAATTAATTTATTATGAAATAATTATTAATTATGTTTATTTTAAATTTAAAAAAAAAAATAAAAAAAAACAATTATAAAATAATTGATTATATAACCAAATAATAAAAAAAATTTAAATTAAAAAAAAAAAACATACAAATTAAGAATGAGTAATTTTGAAAAAAATCATGCCTTAAATCTTTTTACAAGAACTTGGGTACGTGATTCATATGGATTATATGATTATGAATCAATAGAAACAAAAAATATACATTGTTTATTATCAGATTCAGTAAATTTATCAAGAAAAAAAACGGAAATTAAAACAAACTCAACAAAAAAATTTTTAGATCCAGAAGACGAATTATTATTAAATGTAAAATATGAAAAAAATGATAAATACATAATATCAAATGAGATATTAAATTCAATTGAACCAACAGAAAAAAATATTCAAGATTTAGAAAATAAAATTTGGTATGTTCTTCCAAGTGAAAATAATCAAAATATTGAAAATAAACAAACAATAATAAATCCAAATAAAAATTATTTCTTATGTAAAAATGATATAATTAAATTAGGAAGAGTAAAATATGCAATTAATGAAATTCATATTCCAAAAAGAAAAAATGATATTGATTTTGAAATAAAAAATGACAATTTTGAAAATAATAATAATGAAGATTATAATATAAATTCAATTAATCTTCATTCATTTCCAATATTTAATTTTATTTACATTTGTAAAAATGAAGAAAATAAAAATGAAGATTCAATTTGTAAAATTTGTTATAGTAATGAAAATGATATTAAAAATCCACTTGTTCATTTATGTAAATGTAAAGGAGGAATTAATTTTGCTCATTATGAATGTATTAAAAAATGGATGGAAACAAAATTAGAAATTAAAGAAAATGAGAAAAAAACTGTTAAAAATTATATAATTAAATCTTTTAATTGTGAAATTTGTAAAACGCCTTATCCATTTAAATTTAAAATTGAAGGAAATGATAAAATTTATGATTTAATTAATATTGAAAAACCAAATTGTGATTATATTATTTTAGAATCTTTAAATCAAATGAAACATGATTCAAATATTAAATCAATACATTTAATTCAATTAAATGATGATTTTATTATAATTGGAAGAGGACATTTTTGTGATATAAGAATTAATGATATTAGTGTTAGTAGAAATCATGCTTGTTTAAAATATGATTATGAAAGTGGAAAATTATTAATTAAAGATTTAAAAAGTAAATTTGGTACTTTAATTTTAATAAAGAAACCTTTAGAAATTAAAGAAAAAAAAATTTGTTTACAAATTGGAAGAACTTATATTGAAGCTTCTTTAATTGATTTTAAAGAATATGAAAGATTAAAAAATGAAAAAAAAGGCAAAATTAGAAATATTGAAAAAATTAATTTAGAAGGTATTCAAATTAATCATTATACTTATAATGAAGAATTACAAATTTCAGATAATGAAAAATTGGAAAATGATAAGAAAAAAAAATCATTATAAATTTGTAATTAAATAATTTTTAAAAGTTATAATATAAATTATAATAATTATATTAAAATTTTTAATAAATTAAAAAAAAATATTAATAAATTTAATTTACATTAAAATACTAAATTTTAATATTTAAATACATAAAAAAAAATTTATTTACTAAAATCAGAAAAAAAAGAATTAAAAGTATATATTTTATCTCTACTTTTTGAATTTGAATTATCTCAAAAATGATTTCTTGTTGAATTAGGTCTAAATTTATTTCTTGATAAATTATAATTTTTATTTATTCTTGTTGTTTGTGGTTTAATCATATCTTTTCTTTTTTTATATTGTTGATAAATTTCTTGTCTTTGATAAAAAATTATTCCTGGAGTACAATTATAATTATTATTAATTTTTGGTTTAAAAGTATAATTTTGTTCTGATTCTGTTTTTATTATTTTTAAATTTTTTTTCAAATAAATTTTTTGTAAATCACTTTTTGTAAGTGTTATTTTTTTAGGCTTTTTTTTAGTTTTTTTAATATTATTATTTTTAATATTATTATTATATGGACTTATTTTATTTATTTTTGTTGATTCATTTATTTTATTTTCTTTTTGTTTATTTATTCTTGTTGTCGTATTATTATTTAAATTTTTATTTAATTGTAAATTTGAAAAACTTTTATTTTTAAATGGATGATAAATATTTATTTTTGGAGAAAAACTACAATTTGCAATTATTCTTTTTTCTTCTTTTAATTTTAATTTTCTAATTTTTTCATTTTTCATTTTTTTATCAATTAAACCTTTTTTATATAAATATTCACCATAATTAAATTTATTATATTTTCTTACTGAAGATTTACTTCTTTTACTTGTATTATTTTTATCTAATAAAGTAGTATTTGAATTATTTTGTTTTAAATTATTTATATTTTTAGATAAACTTACATTAGGAGAAATATTTCTTTTAATTAATAAATCTTTTTGTGATGAATTAGATTTTTTAATATTTTTTTTATGATTTTTAGGAGTTTTTGTTGAATAAAATGAATTATAACTTTTTTCATCTTCATTATATAAATCTATTAATTTATAATTAATTCCTTCATTAATTGGAATATAATGTTTATTTTCTATAAATATTGAATTTCCAATTAAAGGTTTATTATTAATAGAAAAAAGATCAGATGTTAAGACAAGATTATTTCTATTTCTTGTTGTTAATAATGAATTATTATTTTTTATTGATTCATTAATTTCTTTTTTATTTTCTTTTTCTATTGTTATTCTTTCTTTTGAAGATTCATTTAAATTTTTATTTGAAATTATTGATTCTTCTTTTTTTTTTTCATTTATTTCTTCATTTATTTTTTTATCATTTAATTTTTCATTTTCATTTTTTTCAATATTATGAATTGTAAATTGATTTTTTTGTTTTTGTTCTTCAATAATTATATTTTTCATTGGCATTATAGTTTTATTTATTTTATTTTTATCATTATCATAGTCAGCAAATTGTATTTTTTTTGGACTATCTTTTTTTAATATTTTATTTGTTACTAAATTAGATTTTGTATAAGTTTTTACTCTTTGAAAAGTACTATCATCATTTTGATAAATTTCATTTGTATCTTTTCTAAATTTTGATATTATTTTTTTATTTTGATGATTAGTTAAATTATTTGAATGAATTTGATGTTCTAAAATATTTAAATCATCTATATTATTTATATCTTTTTGTAAATGAAATTCATTTATTTTATTATTTTGATTATTTAATAATAATTCTTCAATTGAACAATTTTTTAAATTTATGATATGAGTACTTTTTATTGGTGTAAATGTTCTTGAATTAAATATTTCATTATCATTAATTTTAAAATTCATTTGTTGAAAAGAATATTTTTTAGTAGGATTTATTTTTTTGAAACTATTTTCTGTTTCATTTTTATGAATATTATTCTTTATAGTTTTTTCATTTAAATTTTTATTTTGAGACAATGTATTTTTTTTTATTCTTCTTTCTTCTTTTATTGAATTATTATCAAAAATATTTTTTTCTTCATTATTATTTCTTATTGATTTATTTAAAATATTTTCATTTTTATTTGTTTTTATTGAATTATTATCATTTATTTTTTTCCCTGTATCCTTACTTAAAAAAGATGAAGATAATTCAGAAGAATCATTTTTAGATAAAAATTCTTTTTCATTACTATTATTTTCTTCTACAAATTGTATTTCATTAAATGTATTATTATCAGATTTTTCATTTAAACTTTTTTTTTCAAAAAGAGATTTATTATGTTCAGACTTTCCATTTTCAATTGAATTTTCTTTATTATTTTCATAAAAACTTTTTTTAGAATGATGACTTTTATTATCATTAAATTTTTCATTATTTTGTTTTAAATTATTCTCATTATATTTATTACTTTTTTCAATAAGTTTATTATCAATATTATTATCATTCTCTATTTTAAAACTTAAATTTTCTCCATTTTCATTTTTAAATTTACTTTTTTCATTAATATTAGAATTTTCAATTTTATTTTTATTATGATGATTAAAATCAAAATTATTATAAATTTCATTTTCAAAATTTTTATCAATTTCTTTTTGTTGTTTAAAAAATTGTTCACTAAATTCTTGTAAATCATTATTTTTCTTAAATTGAATTAATAATTCTTTAATTTCTTGAGTAATATATTTCATAGTTGAACAATCTAAATCATTTTGAATACAAAAATTAAAAGCTAATTCTTCAGGTTCTGAGTCAGGATAAATTTTAATTTGATCAAATTTTCCATTTTCACATTCAAGTGTCATTATAAAAAATGATTTTTCATTTTCTTTTATTTCATCTGAATCAATAATATTTATAGAATTTTTTGAATTATTACAATTATATTCTTCAATATTATTATATAAATTATTTCTATTATTAACTTTATCATTAAATTCTTTACTATTAAAATTTTTATTTACATTATTCATTTTATTTTATCTAATTTTTCAATTTTAAAAAACATTTAAAAAAAAATAACTAAACTCATTGAATCAAAAATAAAAAATAAAATTAAAATATATGGAAGAAGAACATTCTTTCACTTCAAAAACATCAGAAAATTCATCAAAAGATTTTGATTTATCAATAATAACAGAATCAGAATGTACATCAAAAACATTTGGTAATGAAGAAATAAAACAAAATGAATATTATTGTACAATCTGTGATCCTCAAAAGAAAATGAAATTATGTCAATTTTGTTTTGAAACATGTCACGAAAAATGTAGAATTAATTGTGAGAAAGATTGTTGTATAATATCAAATGAAATAAATTCCAAATTACCAATAATGACAAAATTTGCTTGTGATTGTGGAATAAAAATGAAACATATTCCTTATAATTTTATGGATAAAGGAAAAATTTCTTGTCCAATGCTTAATATAGATAAATATATTAGTGATGGTAAAAATTTTTTTTGTGGTGAAGAAAATGAAACAATTTGTTCTTTTTGTTATATAATTTGTCATAAAGATTGTAAATATAAATCAATAAGTAAAGAAAAAGTTTCAAATAAAAATGAATGTGAATGTAAAAATAGAAATCATTCAAAATATAATGAATTTATTTTTAAAATTCCAATTTTTGAATATCAAGATAAAATGAAAACTAAATTTTGGCCTATTCATACTATTAATTTAATGTTTGAAAAAAGAATTTTTGAAAATTTAGAAAAATTATCAAATGATATTATTTTAAATTATAATCCTAAAATTCCTTTTGAAAAAGAACATCCTTTTCCTTATATATTAGAAAATTTAACAAATATTTTTAATAGGAAATTTAAAACTTTTTATTATCATGAAAGATTTATTAATATTTTTCCTTTTGAACCAACTGTTAAATTTTTTAAAGAAATTAATACATTTACAAAAGAAATGATAATAGTTAAATTTAGATTAGTTTATATTATTTTGTATATTCATTTGAAAAAAGATTTTGATAATTTTAAAATTTTTACTTCTATTGATTTTTCAAATAATTCACTAATTGAAAGAATTATTTTTAAAAAATTTATTTTTTTTAATTCTAATTATTCAAAAGATTTCTATGAAAAATATCATTTTAAAAATTATGACTGTGGTTTAATTAAACAAATTCTTTTAGATGATTTAATTCCATATATTGAATATGGATTAGATAAAAATTTAATTAATCTTTTAGAATTTACAGAAGAATTTAATACTTCTTTAAAATTTATTAATTTTGTTTTAAAACATAAATTACTTTTAATAAAAGATTTAGAAAAATTAATTAAGCATTTATATAATATTTTTACAAAATATTATAATTCAATTTTAAAATTTAATAATGAAGAATTAATTGATATTTGTTTAGATTCTTTTAATACTTTTACAGAAATTTTTTATATAATTGCAGTTGATTATAATGATCAAGTAATTGAAGAATTTTTAGATACAAAAAAATTTAAACATTCTTTTATTCATGTAAAAAGTCAACATGGAAAATTATTATTTCAAATGATTTTAAAATCTTCTATTTTAATTTCTAGACATTATAACATTATTTCAAATGTAAATGAAACAAAAAAAAAAATTTTTAAAGAAAAAGAAGGAAAAGAATTAGAATGTTCTAAAGAAGTTTTAAAAAAAAGAAGAATAAATCCAAATGAAGTAAAATATAAAAAACCTGAAAAAGGAATTTTAAAAGAAAAAATTTTAAGATTATTTCATAATGGATTAAAAATTTTTTCAATTACTGATAATAATTATTATTTTCAAATTTTAAATTTAGATAAATTTTCATTATTCAATTATCATTTATTTAATAATCTATTTCAAGGATTTTCTTCAATAGATGAACATAATACAAACTTATATTTTTTTCAATTTTTTAAAATAAATTTTATATCTAATTTAGATTCATCTTTAAATAATTTATTAGAAAATTTCTTTTTAAATAAATATATAAATGAAAATGAATTATCAATTCCATTAATTTTTATTGGTGAATTATCATATTTTAATGAATATATAAATGAACATTTAAATGAATATTTATATGATCAAAAAGATAATAATATTGATAATTATAAATATATTGAAAAATTAATAAGTAGTTATGGACATATTAATATATTTCTTTTACAAAATGAAAAAAAATTCAATTATAAAAAATTAATATATCAAATGTGTTTATCAAATTTAGAAGGAAAATTATTAAAAATTTTAATTATTTTTAGTGATAGAATATTTCCAAAATATTTAAATATTAATCTTTTAGAAAAAGTATTTTCTATTTTATCAATTTTTCTTATGTCAAATTATGGAACAAGATATTTAGTTTGTGGAAAATGTCTTTCAAGATTAAATAAATTATTTCATAGATATTCATTTAATTCTTCAAATGAAAAAGGAAATTTTATTAAAAATGAAAAATATAAAGAAAAAAGTATACAAATTACAAGTATTATATTAAATTTTTTTAGACTATTTTTTAAAGGATTAAAAATTTATAATATTAATTTAATGGGACATAAAATATTAAATAGACTTAAAAAAAATATATTAAGTCATTTAAGAGAATTTTATCAATATATTAAACATATGTTTGTAAACAAAAACGACAATGGAAAAAAAGAAAAAATATTAATTTTAGATAAAAATGAAAGCATAAATTCAATAGATGAACCAAAAATAGAAATGATTGAAGTATTTAAAAATCATTTTAATATAATTTTAAAAATTTTTTCTTCTTTACATCAATATTATCAAGATGTAGATTTTAAAGAAATTATAAGAGAAATATTAACACTTTTTATTAATTCAGATTATAATTTTTGTGATCCAAATATTTTTTATTCATTTTATTATAAAGATTATGATGAAAAAACAAGTAATAAAAATGATTTATTTAAATCAAGTATTGAAGTTGATTTAAATCATAATTTACAAACAATTGAACAAGATGATAAAATTAGTGTTTCTGAGGAATCAAAAGATAGATTAGATATTGATTTAATTTTTTCTTTTTTTAAATTATTAAGTAAATCAAAAAGTTATGTCCCTGAAAATACTTTTAATTTATTAAAACCTTTAAATGATTTTTTTGATTTTGTAGATAATGATGAAAAAGCTTTATTAAGACTTTTTAAATGTGAAAAATTAACTATTTCAGAAAGAAAAATTTTATTAAAATTAATGCAAAAAATTATCTTTATTGAAAAAATGACTACAGAAAATTTTATGTTTTTAAAAAAACAAATTACTTCAAAAGAATATTTATGGTATTTAATACAAAATAATACTATAAATGATTATTTTCCTTCAATTTCAAATAATATTTTAGATTTACAAAATGAATATGATACAAATATAAAATTTGATTTAAATGAAATTGAAGAAAAAGTAAAATTAATTAAAAGAATTGAATTAGTTATAAATATTTTTATATGTGAATTAGAATTTTTTCCTCTTTCATTAATAAATGAAAAAAATTCCTATATAAAAAAATATACAAATGTATTATTAAAAGGAATAAAATATATATCTGATTTTTTTTATTTAGAAAGAAAATTATTTAATAAAGTTTTTATATATTTTTATTCATTAGCATTGGAATTTTTACCAAAAACTGAATTTTTTGTTGAAATTTTAACAAAAAAAAATTTTGATATAGAAAAAATTGGTTATTTAGGAAAAGGAATTCATAAAGATATTATTAATAAAATGAAACATATTAATTTTAATGTTTTTAATAGAGATGAAATATATAATTATATGGCATATGCATTAGATGATATATTTAAAAGAACAAATATAAATAGAGAATTTTCTTTAGCAAATTTTATTTCTGTTTATAATTTAGTACAAGAAACAAATTTTACTCCTTTTTGTTTAATAGAATTTAAAAATTTTGAATTTTTTTATGAAGAAGAAAAAAAACAATTTGAAAAAGAATTAATAAAAGATTCATACATAAATATAATAGAAGAAGTAAAAGAAAATTATATAGATGGATTTTTAGATATAAGTAAAACAAATTATTTATATGCAATTGAAAGTATAAATACAGATTCATTAAATTATAGAGAAGATATAATTGATTATTTTAAAGCATATTTAAATAGTGATATTAAAAATGATATTTTTGATAGTTTACTTTGTATTATTACTAAAACACTTTTTTATGATTTAAAACAAATGCAATATACTTTTTTATTAACATTAAATAATCAATTTTTTACTAATTTTAATGTTAATCTTCAAAAATATATTTATAGATGTTTTATACTTGGAAAAAATTTACATGAATCAAATAGATTTATTACTTTAGCAAATGAAACTAAATTAACTCTTCAATTTTTACAATTATTAGGAGAAGGTTTTTGTACTGATTTTCATGATAAAATTTTTCTTCCAATTAATTCAGAAAATAAAGAAGAAAAATCAATTTTTGAAAATGTAATTTTATCTTTACAACAAACAATTATTTTTATTCAATATGGAGATAAAATGAATGTTGAATTTATATATGATAAATTAATTGTTTTAATGACAAATTTAATTGATTTTATAATTGAATTTTTAGTTACTAATAATAAATATTCTCATATTTTAGAAAAACAAATTTCAGTTTTATTTTTTCAAGAACCAAAAATGATTTATGTAATTACGAATAGAAATGGTAAAGATTCTAAAAAAAGATCAAATATTATTTCATTAATAAAAATAAAATTTATAAGTTTATTAATAACTTATATTCAAAATGGTAAAAAATATAATACAATGAATGAATTACAAGAATTAGAAATTACGCCAATTGAATTATATGAAGAAATTTTATATAATTTTCATTGTCTTATTAAAAATTGTTATAAAATAATTCCAAATAGAATGAAAGAATTAAATTCAAGAAACAATGATGAATTATTTGTAAATGAATTAATAGAATTATATGTTTATGAAGAAAATTTTAGAGAAACTTTAGAATTAACAGTTTGTTTTTCTTTATATATGTTAATTAAAATTTTTGAAATGAAATATAATAAATGTGATATAAAAGATCATTTTAAAAAAGCAAATTTATCACATAATTATGGAACAAATTTAGAAAATGATGATGAAGAAAATTGGAATTTAAATTCAAGATTTGCATATAGAGTATATAAATTTTTAGAACAATTAATTTTATTTGTTGAAATAAAAATTGAAGATTCAATTGATCCAACTGAAGAAATTCCATTAAGTAATATTGATGATTTATTAATTCAAAGAAATGGAAATATTTTTAATGAAAATAGTGAAATTACATTTTTTATTAGACCATATTTAACTTATTTTTTATCAAAACAATCAATTAATTCATTTGAATTAAATGTTAATAGAGAATCTGCAACTACAAAATATATGGGATTAATTTATTCTTCTGATTCATTTTTATTTGAAATGATTACAAATAGGAATTTAAATAGTGAAAAAGGTTTAAAAAGATTTTTAAGAGAAGTTGATTATTCTTTTTTTGAATGGATTAATTTTTTATTAATTATAATACATAATATAGATTTAATTGTTGAACATTATCATAGTCCATCTTTATCAGATGAAGAATATAATAAATCAGATTATGAAAAATTTAATCAATATAATACAGAAAATATCTTAATTGGATTAGTTCAATTAATATTTTTAATAGTAATATTAATAATATGGTTTAGATATAAATTTTTTATTTATTACGAAAAAAATATTTTAATAAAAATGAATGAAACATTTGTATATAGACAAAAAAATGAAAGTTCTCAAAAAAAAATTCCAAAAATTGTAAAAGATTTCGTATCAAATATAAACACAAGTGTAATAGAAGTTGCAAATGAATTAAATGAAAATATCCCATTATATAAAAAATTAAAAATAGGAATATTTGATTCAGTATTATTAAACAGAGAAATATCAATATTAGTATACACATTAATATTACTAATATTATATTTTACAACAAAAAATTCATTTTTTTTAATAATGCCAATGTTATTTATTTCAAATTTATCACCAACACTTTTTGCAATATTTAAAGCCTTAAAATTAAAAGGAAAAACATTAGGTGCAGTATTACTTTTAACATTCTTAATAGTATATTTATTTTCATGGTTATCTTATTTTTATTTTGCAGATGATTTCACATATGAAGATATTTGGGATATTAATTCAGGAAATTTAATTTATGAATCTTATTGTTATTCTGCTTTACAATGTTATATGATTATTGTTGATTTTGGTATTAGAAGTGGAGGAGGAATCGCTGATGTTATACATAAAAGTTCATTTAAAACTAATCAAAAATATTATATTTATAGATTTTTTTTAGATATGAGTTTTCATTTACTTGTTGTTTTAATTTTAATGAATATTTTTTTAGGTGTTATTGTTGATGCTTTTGGTGAGTTAAGAAATAGAAATTGGGAAACTGAAAGAGATAGAAAAAATGTTTGCTTTATTTGTCAGTTAAGTATGGATAATTGTTTAGCCAGAAATATTAGTTTTGAAAAACATGTTAATGAAACTCATAATTTGTGGAATTATGTTTATTTTTTAACTTATTTGTATTTAGGAAATTCTAATGATTTTAATAGAGTTGAAGGGTATGTTTGGGAAAAATTAGGGAAACAAGATTATAGTTGGTTACCTTTAGAAACTAATTCTGATTGATTTTTATTTATTTTTTCTTTTTTTTACTTTTTTTTAGTTTCAAATAAAGAATGTTATGGTTATTTATTTTTATTTGTTGTAGATTAAATTATTGAAAATGGTATTTTTTTTTAAGTGGTTTTTTAATTATTTTTCTTTTATTTATATATCTTTAATGCTATTTTATTGTGTTATTTTTATTAAAAATATTTATTGTAATATTATTTGTTTTTTTTTTTTTATTTTTAATATATAATGGGGGTTGGGGGATGGGGGATGGGGGTTGGGGGATTGGGGATTGGGGATTGGGGA
>JAEEGK010019494.1_pt1 | contig 14539 bp, 7 predicted proteins | sample 8958771 | NCBI WGS metagenome assembly JAEEGK01 (sample SAMN16246547, study PRJNA631951) | gut metagenome | biome: gut microbiome; feature: rumen; material: SC-attached | host: Bos | place: Iran: Karaj | collected 2018-10
GTTAAAGAATATTCACCTTTTAACATTAAATTTTGAATTAAATGAATATTAGAATAAGTCATCATATTATCTAAATCATTTTTAGTTTCCTTATCTTTTAAAGTATAATAATCACTAATATTTTTAAATAAATGAGAATAATTATTAGAATGTCTTAATATTTTTTGATCTAAAGTATGTTTATTTTTTTCATTATAACCAATATCAGAATTAAAAATAAAATTTAAATTAGATAATTCAATAGAAGAATTTAAATAAAGTAATTGAAAATTATTTTGAAAAGACTTAATTAAACAAGTTGATAAACATTGAGAAGCTAATTTAAAATTTCCAATTTGAGTATAAATCATGCTTAACCATAAAAAACATTTTAATAATGCTTCATGATCACAATTACTTTGACTTAATTTAACACATTCAAATAATATTTGAATTGCTTTTTTATAATAACCACAATCATAATAAAGATTAGCTAAATATAAAAGAGAATAATGTATTTTTGTTTCATTTGATGATGAATTTTCATTATACAAATATTTTAAATTATAATCATAAAATTTATGTAAATTAAATAATTTTTCACTTAAAGAAGATGATTTATCTTTATTTGGAATTTCAAATAAAAATTTTTGACTAAAATTAGAAAAATCTTCAAGTGAAGGAATATTATTTTGAGAAGAAAATAATTCTTCAAAAAAATTATCTGTTTCTTTATAACCTAATGAAATATTTATTTTTTCTTCATTATTATATTTTATTATATCTTCATATAATTTAATTAATTGCGGAAATGACATTCTATTAAAAGAATTTAAACATTTTCTTAAAAAATTATCTATGTGACCTCCATTTGAAAAAATATAATTTTGAATTTCATTTTGAGAATCAAATCTTAAAGAAGGTATTTCATCTCTAAATACTGAATATAAATCATTTATTGTTTTTATTTTATTTAAATTATTTCTTAATTCTAATATTATCTTATTTTCTATTTCTTTTTCTTCTTTTTCTTCTATATTTTTATTTTCACAAACTTTAATTAAATTTATTTTTATTTTATTTTCTAATTCTGATTTTGATATTTCATTTAAAAAATTATTTATTAAAGAATCTATTGTTTCATAGTAAATGAATATTTCTTTTTCTGATGAAAGTTTACTAAATGAAATTATTAATGAACAAATAGAATATTTTAAAGGAGTTAAATCCAATAAAGTAAATTCTTTTGTATATTCAATTAATTCCATATTTAAAATTTAAATTTATATTTAAAAATTAAAAAATTTATTTTATGTCTATGATTCAATAGAAAAAAATTTAACTAATATATGTTAATTAAATAAATTGATAAATATTTAAAGTGATTTTTGAAATAAAATAATTTTTAATCCTAATTTTTTTATTATATGTTTTCACTATATTATTCTAATATTTGAATATAAAAAATAAAAATTGTAAATAAAAATATATTGTTTTGTTAAATCAAATCTTAGTTTTTAAATAAATTTATAAATACAACATATATGAGATTATATACTATAATTAAAAAAAACAAACTCTTTCTATTTTTTTAATTATATATTATATATGTTGAAAATTTAATTTTTCATATTTTCATATAATTTTTCAGAATCACCCTTTTTCATTTGACACCTATTACAATTTAATCTAAAAGAATAATTCATATTTTTACAATTAAAACAACACCAATCATCCTTATGTTCACTTCTAACAATATTTTCAATTATTTCTCCATTTTCATTTTTAGTTTTATTTCTAATAATTTTTTTTGGTTTTTTAGGTATTCCACATCTATTACATTTATTTCTGCTTTCATAATTAAAATTATTACATTGTTCACAAATCCATCCTCTTCTACCAAACATTTCTAAAGTATAATCGTCAAATGGTTTTGGCTTTTTTTTAGATTTTTTTTTTTTTGGTTTTTGATTGTTATTGTTTATATTATTATTTATATTATTATTCATTTGTAATATTTGATTATTTATTATCCAATTGTTGATACTTTGATTTTGAGGGAAATTTTGAATATATACGTTTACATTACTTAATGGATTAAAAGTAGTGTTGTTCATTAAATTAAAATTAGATATTAAAATATTATGTTCATTATTAAAAGGAATTAAATTTTGATTTACATAATTTGGCCCTGAATTATTATCAAAATTCTTATTTTGTATAACATTATTTTGAATAATATTATTTTGATTAATATTATTTTGATTATTAACATTACTTTGATTAATATTAATTGGATTAATAATATTTTGATTAACCGTATTTATATTATTATTAATTACCTTATTATAATTATTTTGATTATTAGAACAAATATTATTATCATATAAATTATTATTATTAACTTCATTACTATTCAAATCAATATTACTAGGTTTCGTATATTTAAAATCATCATATTGAATTAATTGAATATCATCATAAGAACTATCATCACTTTTATTACTAACAGTTTCTATATCACTAACTTTAGAAGATAATATATTAGTTTTTTCAATTGGACTTGTTGTAGGACTTATATTTTCTAATTTTTTAATTAAATCATCTGGAAGATAATTATGAACAGATGTACTATTACTTAAATTTGTATTATTTAAGCGAGGAGAACTTATATTTGATCCACTATTTATTGGAATATCAAAACATAATTTTGTATTAAATACTCTATCTTCTTTGTTTTGATTTGATGTTATATTTGAATTTTTATCACTTTTATAATTCTCTTTTTCTAATGGACATTTTGACATTTTTTATATTTTAATTCTTTCAGTGTTTTTTTTTATTTTTTTATTTAAATATGTTCAGGATTTTTATAAAATTAAAATATTTTAAGGGATTTTATTTACAAATATTATAAAAAAAATTTATAAGTTAGAGTTATATGAACTATTATGATGATTTGGGAATATTATTTTAATTTTTTTGAGAAAATAATCTGAAATTTTTTTTTGTATTGTTTCCAGATTTTCATTCAATATTTTTTCTTTTTTATTATTGATAATCTTATAATTCCAATAATAGAGGAATAATTATACAATAATATAAATCATAATCATCAATTAAACTTTATATAATAAATATTTTGGATAATTTAATTGATATCCTTTATTTATTTCAATGTTCATATTAAATCCTATTAGATTTTATTATTTGATAGAGAATTCTTTAATTATTTGTTTCTGGTGTTTCTTAAATTTCTTTCTCTTTCTGATTTCAGGAAAATGCTTTTTTTCTAGACAGATGAATTGTCAGTGAAAGTTAATTTTTTATTCTTTTCTTTAAAAATCATTATTAAAAGATGTAACATGTATTAATAATAACATTAATATATTATTATATTGACTATAATTGTTATTATTAAAATATCATCATATAATTATAACATATGATTAGATTTTTTTCTTTTCTTTTTATTATTTAATTTTCATTAATAATCCAAATAAACCAATAATATAATATTTAAAAAAAAAATAATTTATTTTTTAATGATTTAATATACTAATTAAATATGTTACTTTTTTTAAATTTTTAAAGCATGGATACAACAAGAGAAAAAGTGAAGGTGAAAAAAGATATAGAATAATATATTAAAAAAATAAATATTTAAATAGAATTTCCCGCTTAATAAAAATTATTAAAAGAAATTTAAAAAAAAATTTAAATTATACTCAATATAATATATTTAGATTTCCAAAAAAAAATTGTATCTTTTTTTGAAAAATTAAAGATGATTCCATTTGGATAATTATTAGAATTATAATAAAAGAAAGATTGAAATAAAGAAAATATTATCCAAAAAGTAAAAAAGAAAAAAAATATTTTAAAAGAATTAAAATAACGTTTATTTATTATCAAATTATTAAAAAGAATATCTCATTTTTTTATTTCACAGATCGAAATTTATTAATTTTCTTCATCAGCTTTTTTTTCATCATTTTTTTTATCTTTTTTTTTATTTTTCCTTGTAGTTTTTTTATTTAAAAGATTTTCAGCATTTTTAAACTCTTCATCATCAACTTTTCTGTCTTTTTTAACAGGAGCAGAAAAATCTTTTTTTTTTGGTTCTCTTTTTTTTCTTTCTTTTTTTGGTTTTTCTTCATTTTTTTCTTTATTTTCATCTTTTTTTTCTGTTTTTTTTTCAGATTTTTTTTGTGTTGTTTTTTCCTTTTTATTTGGTTTACTTTTTGAAGGAGTTTTTTTAGGTTCTTTTTCTTCATTTTTTTCTTCTTTTTCTTCTTTTTCTTCTTCTTTTCCTTCTTTTTTTTCTTTTTCTTCTTCTTTTTCTTCTTTTTCTTCTTCTTTTTCTTCTTTTTCTTCTTTTTCTTCTTTTTTTGGTGTTTGATTACCTTCTTTTTCTTTTTCTTCTTCTGGATTTTCAATTTCTTTTTTTTCTTCGTTTGTCTGTTCTTCTTCTTCTTTTTTTTCTGGATTCTTATCTTCTGTACTCATTATATTATTTTTTATTTATTGATCAATCAACCGCCTTATATTATAATCCTAAAAGGAATTTATTTTTTTATTCTGTGTCTAATATATTTTTTGCAATTATTTGTCTTTTTTATTTTTTTTTTTTATTGTTTTGGGATTTAATAATTGGAATTTTAATTTATTAATTAATTATTTTTTTATTTATTATTTTTTTATTTAAAAAACTTTGTTTTTGGTATTTATTGTTTATTAAAGTAAATATAAGATTTTTAAGGATGATAATAGAATATGATATTGAAGAAAATAAAATTTAAAAGATATAATCAGATAATTTGGTTTTTAAATGAAGATTTTTAATAGTTTCAAAAATTAAAAATATATTATTAATAAAAAGAATTCCAAAAATAAATAACCTAAAGTGAATGTTTCAATAATTCAATTAGATATTCATAAATTCAATGATTAATAAATATTTTATTGCTTTAAAAATCATTATAACAATTATATAGATTTAAAATTAGAATTGACTCTAAGAGTATTATTAAATTTTAATTTACTAATATCATCTTTTATTTTATTCATAAATTTCATTTCATTAATTAAATGTTTAATTTTAAAAGCATTTGTATCAAAAAAATCTTTTTTTTTTTGTAATATACATTCTCTATTATATAAATTAGTATCATGACTTGTAGAATGAATTCTTAATTTATTAAAAGGATTATTAATATTTCCAACTGTTCTTAAATTATTATATGTTTTATAAGATTCATTATATGACATTATTCTAAGATTTTTATATTTTTCTAAACTTTTAATTTTTGGCTTTTTTTCTTTTATTTTTATTTTTTCTTTTGAATTTATGCTTTTTATTAATTTTTGATCATTTTTTAATAAATCTCTTTTATAGCAATTTATTAACTTTGGAATAAATGATGGTGTTTTATTTAATAATGTTCTTTTTGATATTACTCTTATTAAAGGAAATGGCTTATTGAAAATTATATTTTTTTCCTTTTTTCTTGGAGAAAATATTGCATTTAAATGTTCAGTTAATGTTATTCTGTGACTTTGAACTGCTAATCCATCAAAATTATTATTATTCTCATAAGGTTCTGTCTCTAATATTTTATTAATTCTTATATTCTTTATTTTAGGAGAAATAAAATGACTTTTCGTAAGAAAAGTATCACTTTCATTTTTTTTCATATATATAAAAAAACAACATAACTTTCAATAAAATAAATAATGGAAAAAAATATATTAATATAAAAAACAAATAAAAAAATTAAGCACAAAATCAACTATTAAAAATTCACGATAATAAATAATCAAAAATAAATAAACAATAATAAATAAGCATAAAACTATAATTAAAAAATTGTTTTAATTTTTATTCCCCCAAACTTTAATAGTTTGATCAGAACTTCCGCTACAAACAAATCCATTAGGTAAAACAAGACAACAATTAACACTTTCATCATGGTCTTCCAAAGTAGAAACACTAGATTTGTTTTTTAAATCCCAAATAATAAGACTCCAATCAGTTCCTGCACTAACAATAAATTGATCATCAAAATTATCAATACACATAATATGACCTGTATGACCTTCAAGAAAAAATTCTTGATTTTTTTTTTCCCAATCCCAAACTCTAATTACATTATCATAACCACCGCTTAATAATTTTTTCCCGTTTTCAATTAATTTTAAACATTGAATTCCATGAACATGACCTTCTAAATCATATAAAAATTTTTGATTTAAAATATCCCACACTTTAATTTTATTGTCACTTCCACCTGAAAATAAAGTCTTTTCATTATAACATTCTAAACAACGAATTTCTTCTTCATGACCAGTTAAAATACCAACTTCTAAATTCATATTTTCATCTCCAATATTATTATCCATAATACTTAAATCATAAAATCTAATAGATTTATCTCCTGAACCAAGAGCAATTTTAATATCTGAAATTTGTTTAATACAAGAAAATGGCATATTTGAATTATATGAAGAAATTTCTTTTCCTTTATTTATACTCCATTGTTTTAATGTTTTATCTCTTGAAACTGAAACTATTTTTTCATTTGTATATTGAATAACATCATTTATTACATCTGTATGTCCTTTATAAACAAATATTGGTTTTTTTTCTGTTTTTATATCATCAGTTATTAAATCCCATAATTTTAATGTATTATCTTGACTACATGATATTATTTTATTGTTTTTTAATATTATTAATTTTTGAACCCAATCATTATGTGCTTTTATTGTTTTTAAACATGTATATTCATAATTCTTTTCTGAAGGAATTGATACTATTTTTGTATTAACTGGTTTTGATTTTTCATTTATTGGTTTTTCAGGTTTAAATTGAGATGGTTTTGGATTTTCTCCTTTCTTTTCTTCATTTTTCTTTTTTTCTTTTGATGTTGAAGAGTTTGTTTGTTTTTTTGGAATTGATTTTGATTGGGTTTTTGATGGTGGAACGTTTGATTTTGTTTTATCAGTTTTTGGTTTTGATTTTGAGGTTTTTTGGACTTGCCCTGTTTTTTTCATTTTATATATATGCTTTTTTATTGGATTTTTGGTTTATTTTTTAATTTATTTTTAATTTTTTATTATTCATTTATTTATTTACTTTTTTTATTCGGTTTTTATTTCATTTTTGGAATAGTCAAATTTAGATTTGCTTTCTAAAAATGATATAAGTAAAGATATAATATTAGTTCCAATTGACCAGTAATAAATGAAATTATAGGCATCTGATTTATCAATTAAATAACTCTTACACATGAAATAAAGAATTATAGTTCCTAAAAGAGAAGAAATTCCTTTAGAAGTAGAGCACATTTGGAATAAATAAGCAGAATAATCATCAGTAAAAACATCTATTAAATGCATATAAATAATTTCCTGATTTAAAACAAATAAAATTCCAATTAAAAGAATAAATATATAATGAAAATAGAAATTTTTTAATACCAATATACTTAAAGTAATTGAAAAAATAACTTTGATGAATAATAATTTTCTAAAACTTAATTTTTCCTTTTTTTTGATAATTAACAAATAAGTAATTCCTATTATAAAACTTATTCCACTAATAAAACAATAAATATAAATAATATTTAAATGTGCATGAATAACCCTAATAATAAAAGTATTAAATAACATTTCTTCAGAAAAATTTAATAACATACTAAAAAAAAATATTAAAAAAAATCTTTTTGATTCATATGCAATTTTATAATTTCCCTTAAATATTTTTTCAGTTAATTCTTCTTGTCCTTTTACTAAAGGTTTATAAAAAACTGGAAAAGATAATAAAGGAACCAAAACAATTAAATTAGTTCTTCCATAATCTTTTATTTTTTTTTTGTTTTCATCTTCGGTGTTAAAATTTTCAGAAAAATTTCCACTTAACAATTCTTCAAATTCATTGTCTTCGATTCCATCTTTATTAGTGTTATGAATAATGAAAGAAATTAGAGTTAAACCAATTAAAACAAAAACAAAATATAAAGAATATTCTTTTATAAAAGAAGAATAATAATAAGGAAAAAAATATCTGTCCAAAACATATTCTGCTTTTTCTTTATCTGAAAAAAGTAAAATTAATTTTGAAAAATATAAAATAAATATACTAATTATTAATGAAGTAAAACATGATATAAAACCTAATAATATATTTGGTAAATAATCATTTTTGTCCTCTGAATAATTCAATAAATTTTTAATTGAATAAGATATATTTATTCCATAACATAATCCAATAACAATAATTAAAAAAAATAAATAATATATTGAAAATATTGAAGAAAAATAATATATCAACCAAACAATAATTTGTAAAAGATTTGTAATTAATAAAACTAAAACAATTGAAATTTTCTTTTTCAATATTTTATTTACAATAAATACAGATGCATTTACTGCAATTATAAATAATGGATATATAAATAAATTCATTTCTATTTGTATTGTTCTATTATAAAAACGATGATAAGACACAAATATATGAGAATATATTATAAATGAAGGATAGAAACTCAATATCAAAAATATTATTACTGTTCCAAAAAAAGTTGGTATTCTGCCTTTTGTTTCCATAAATATTATTTTATTATTTTATTTTATTTTTAATTATATAATATTATTCATCTATTTATGAAATAATTTTTTACAATTTTGTACAAAATATATATTTTATATAATATATCATAATCATTAACTTTGTATTTTTAAAATTATTGAAATAAATATCTAAATTAATTTTTTATATTAAATAGTGATAATACTAAAAGTCATAAAATAATCTAAGAATTCATTATTCAAAAATTTACTGAAAAAAAAAAATAAAATAAATAAACATATTTTTAAATAAAAAAAATTTATTCAATCGGATTATAAGACAAATTAAATTTAATATCTCCATCATTTTCATTATAAACATTGGCGAAAAATTCATAAGAATTAGGAGAAACTTCTTTTTGAATTTCATAAACATTTCCTGCAACAATAATATTATCATCATAATCAAAGCTTAAAATAATATTAAGAGCAATATTTCCATAATTAAAGCAACCAAAAGAATTAATATCACTTCCTTTAGATTGATATTGAAAAACAGAAACATCACCATTTTTAAATATTTCTTTACTATTATTTTTAAAAGTAATTTGATTTATTTTTGAATTTAAATCAGTTCCTAAATTATCTCTTACATTAATAATAATTTGATTATTAGAATGAAAAGTTAACATAAAATTTCTACTTCTTAAAGGATATAAATCATTATCATATCCTAAATTAAATAGCCATTTTCTTATTTTTTCTTCTCCTTCATTTATATAAGTTTCTTTAAATAATTGAATAAAACCTTTTTCAGTAATTCCACCTTCATAAGATGAATATTTTTTTAAATATATATTATTAAAATCATTTTCATCTAATTGTTCTTTCATTGTACTTGAATAAAATCCTTTAAATTCATTATACATTAATTTTTGATTTAATAATAAATCAAATTTTTTAAAAATATCTAAAATAGTATTTTTAAAAATTGGAGTAAAATCTCCTTTTTCTTCATCAAATAATATTGTATTTTCTTCATTTGAATTTTGTGGTCTTCCAAAGAAACAACCACTTGTTCTTGGAAGGATAATATAATTTCCAGGTTCTAAATTTAATTCTATTTGAATTAAAGAAATTTTATTATACTCTAAACTTTGATAATGAGATATTTCATTTGTTTTTTTATCTTGTATTAATATTGTTAAAGCAATATCTAATAAATTTTTTCTTGTTTCATCTTCTTTAAATTTATCTTCATCTTGGAATAAACTTATAATTATATTTGTTTTTTTTTCTAATTTAATATAATAATACCATTTTGAAATAACATTTATTTCTTCTTTTAATAAAACAAATTTACCTCTTATTCTAACTTCATTCCAATTACTAATATAACAAACAGCATAAGAAGAAAATTCATAAATAAAATCTTTAAATTTCATAATTAAAGTCGCAACTTTTAAATCATTTTCTAATTCAGGATAATCATTAATTAAATTAATTTCATATTCTTTAAATAATTTATTTTTAGTTCCATCATCCCATACTTTTCTTAAAATAATAAACATATCATTTTTAATTTTTTTTAAATTTAAAATATAATAACCAAAATTTACAATAGTTAATAAATTATCTTCTTCTTTTTTACTTTGATCTCTCTCTTTACTCACAGCAACATTAACATATTTTTTTTTACAAGTATAATTAAATAAATTATTAAATAAATCATCTTCACTTCCACTATTTAAAGCATCATTAATGGAAAAAAAATAAGTAGGACAACCAGTTAAAACATTGAAAAAATCAAATATATTTAAAGCAGTTAAATTATAATAACAACCATAAATTTTAGCAAGGGCTTTTTCTAAAATTAATATCCAAATATTATTACTTTTACATCTTGAAACCATTGGATAACTTTTTGGAAAACAAGGAATTAAATCATCTATTATTACTGTTACCCATTCACCATTAACACATAATTTAACTTGATAAATACCATTTTTATTATATATATCATTTTTAAATAATCTTCTTATTAAATTATGTTTTTCTGATAAAGCACTAAATACACTTTCTAAATGATTATCTGGTAAAATTCCTTGTATTATTTCATTTGGTTCTGGATCTGAATTTTCTGAATTAAATACTTTTATTTCTTTAACTTCATTTGGGTTATTTATATCATTTAATATAAATTCTTCTGGTCTTCTCCAATGAATTAAATATTCTAAATATTCTTTTATGTTATTATCATATTTTTCACTTATGAAAGAATTGTCATTTGGTAAAAAATCATAATCAATAAATTTATTATTTTTTAATATTTTTTCTATTTCTTCTTTTGATAAATGTTCAAACGATATATTTGAATATAAATTTTTATTGTTATTTATTTCATTATTTAAATTTTCTATATCTTTTATTATATATTTTTCCTGCTCTGACTTATCGGGAATACTTAATGTTAAAGTGTAATTTGTACTCAATTTTCCACCTTTTAATATATTTACTTTTGTTATTTCTTTGGTTTCAAAAGGATTTATTGTTGAAGTTGTTGAATTTTCATTTTCATTTAAGTTATCTATTTGAATATTTTGAGAATTTTGAAAATTTATTGTAAATGTTATTGTACTCATTGAAGTTGATTGAATTTTATATATATCTGTTTCTATTATTTCTGATTCCTCTGAATATTTTTCAATTTCTGTTATTAATATTATTCCTGGTCCTATTTCTTTTTTTATTATTTCTGGGTTTGATTTTTTTGACATTTTTTTTGAATATGTATATAAATACTTTTATTGATAAGTTATTTATTAATTATTTTTTATTTAAATTAAAAAATTATTTTATTTATTTTAATTTTAAAATCTTTAAAAAAAAATTAATCCTAATATAATTTAGGTTAATATAAATTAAAAAATATAATATATAATAAAATATAAATTAATATTCAAATATTTTTTCTAAATTTTATAGTTTTTATTTTTTTATTATATTATTTATTGGATGTTATGAAATTATTAAATATTGAAATTTCTCCCAAAGAATTAATAATACATAATCTAGGATAAAATAATTATGAAATATTAGTAACTTAAACATTATTAGGAATATTAAAGTAGTAATTAAGTGAAGTGAACTATCATTACAAATATTATTTAAATCTAAAAATTTCACTATTCTATAGAACTATAATAGGTTATTAAGTTATAATTTCATCAATAGAAATGAATTCATCTTTAATATATCTTGATATTTGTTTTTTCTATTGATCAATTTCAATAATTTATAAACCAAATTAGTGTGAATACTTTTAAAGTATTTATTAATAAATTTGTTTTTCTATTAAATAGTCTTATTAATGAATAAACATAATATTATTGTTTTCATATATTAAATTTCTTAAACAAATATCTAAAATATTGAATAATAATAATGGTAAATTGGACAAAGAATAAGAGTTTTCATTATTTATTAAATATTTAATTTTAAAAAACATTCAAAATGAAAATTTGTTAAATTTCTAATTAATAATTCTAATAGATACTTAAATATAAAGAAGAATAATACAATATGACATTTTAATTTAAATAAGAATATTTGATATTAAAAAAAAAAATTTTACATTGTCATTATTTTTACCATTTTGAATTTCTTTAACGGAAATTCCAATATACTTAAATTCTGTATCAAAAATAAAATTATATTTATTTTCTTCGATTAATTTTTTAATTGCAACAATTGAATCTTTAGTTTCAGTAAAAATTTGAAAAAATTTAATTTGAAAGTTTTTATCAGCAAAACCTGAATAATTTTTAATTTTTTCAATTATATTATTTTCATAATTTTTATCTGAAATAGAAATTTGATTAACTAAAATATTTTCTTCATCGCTTATTTTTTTTAAAATATTATCATTTATTAAATTATCATCAATTTCAGTAAAATTTAAATAATCAAAGTTTTCACAAGGAAAAAATAAATTTAAAAATTTATTAGGTTCTCTTCTAAAAATATTAATTAAATTTAATATTTCAAAACAACCATAATCAATATTATATTTAAAATTTAATTTTTTTAAAATTTGACAAGCAGAAAAAGACTTTGCATTTAAAATTTCACATTCTAATTCTCCTTCAATTAAATAATTTTTCTTAAGAATTTCATCTTTTGAAATATTCATTTTCATAAATAAAGGACCTTCGTATTTAGAAAAAAAAGGTTTTTTATCATTAATAATATTATAATTATTTTCATTTCCAACTCTCATTAAAACACAACATAAATTAAAACCATTAAATTTCTCTTTATAACCTTTATAATTAGTTAATCCTTTTTGTTTAATTCCCCATTTTAATATTTCATGAAATTTAAAAATAATTAGTTCATTTTTTTCAATCCAAACATTAAACATTTTTTCATTATAATCAGGTTGAATTGTAAAAGTAATATTTTGGTTAATATTTTTTTGTAAAGAATCAAAAGTATTTAAAGGCTCAAAAGCTATATTTCTTAACATTTGAATTGATAAATTTAATTTACTTGCTGACATTTTTGGTTTTATTTCTTTTGGAATTCTTAAAAATAAATTTGTTTTAAAATTTTTTTTCTTCTTTTTTTGTTTTTGATTTATTTCAAACATTGAACTTTTACTTGATTTTTCATCATTTGAATTATATTTCAATGATAATGATTTACTTATTTTACTATCTCTTGTTTCATACTTTTTTTCTTTTTTTGGTGAAAGTACTCTTTCATTTCTTTCTGATTTTGCTATTATTGAATTATTACTATTTATTATATCATATTCACTTAATTTTTTCTTCATCTTTTTATTGTCATTATATTTTATTTTTGAACTTAAATTTGGAGTGCTTTCTACTTTACTTATTATATTTTTACTACTTAAACGAGTTATACTACATAAATTATTTCTAGTACATATACATCCCATATTTTTTTTTTGAATTTTAATTATATATTATAAATTTGTCATAATTAAATTTTTCTGAAATTATTTTGATTTATTTAAATAATAATAATATATTATTCAAATAACTTTTTAAATTAAATTTTATCTTAAAAATAACTTTTTTGTTAGAAATTTTTTAGTGATTTTATAAAGATAATTTATTTAATAAATTAAAAAGTATAAAAAAATAATAAAATAAAAATGACAAAGCATCAAAAATAAAAATATAATAAAATAAAGTAATAAAAGAAAAAAAATAAAACTTCACTAATTAATGAATTTAAATAATAAATAAATAAAAAGAAATGTCATATAAAATAGCTCAATTCCCAAATGAAAACCAAGAAATAATAGGAAGTATTCAACTAAACCACAATTCACAAAACCAAAAAGAAAATATATTAACAAAAAAAAGAGGAATAAGTGCAAATCTATTAAAAATAAAGCCAATAAAGAATTCACAAAAAAAGAATAATGACGCCCTTCTTCTCAATTTAATAACTCAAGTTCCAAAAAAGCAAACAACCAAAATATTAATAAACACTAAAAACCTAAATCAAAAAACAAATGAAAACCAATCAAACACAAAAATAAACAATAACATAAATATCAATAATAATAAAAATAAATTAAAAACAAAATCTCATTCTTATTCTCCAAATAGAATATTAAATTCCCAAATGAAAATAAACAATGGTCTTTTGCCTCCAAATTTATCATCAAAAAAGACATTAGTATTAGATTTAGATGAAACTTTAGTTCACTCAAATTTTCTTCCTTTTCCTCGTCCTCCTGATGTAATAATAAAACTAGAATTAGATAATGAAATTCATGATATACATGTTTTAGTTCGTCCTGGAGTGAAAGAATTTTTAGAAAAAATGTCAAAAAAATATGAAATTGTAATTTTCACTGCTTCTTTAAGTAAATATGCAGATCCTTTATTAGATATAATAGATAAAAAAGGTTATTGTCCATTTAGATTATTTAGAGAACATTGTACTTTAA
>JAEEGK010019496.1_pt1 | contig 14537 bp, 11 predicted proteins | sample 8958771 | NCBI WGS metagenome assembly JAEEGK01 (sample SAMN16246547, study PRJNA631951) | gut metagenome | biome: gut microbiome; feature: rumen; material: SC-attached | host: Bos | place: Iran: Karaj | collected 2018-10
CATCCGAGAATGCAGGCTTCTCTCCGACGAACGGATAATGTGATTTGAATACCGTTCTATTCTGCACCTGCTGTCCTGACCGGCGGCAGGTGTTTTTGCTTCCCCCGGGGCTTTATTGAGCGCTTACATTTGAAGAGTTCCTTGCAGAGGTTAGCGATGCAATTATTCTTTTTGTCGAAAGCCCCGGATCCTTCTGTGAGCTCGGAGCGTTCGCATATGCAGATTCACTATTCAGTGACAAAATGATAATTGTATTGGACGAGTCGTATCGCGATAGTCGTTCTTTTGTTGCAACGGGCCCAGTGTTAAAAGCGTCTGATAACGGATCAAAGATTGTATATGCTGAAATAAGAGAAGGGGCTTTGTTGGCAAGTGTGGAGTTGCGATCTGCAGTGATAGATTTAATGAATGCAATGAAAAACAAGGTTTCTTCCATAAATAAACGAATAATTAACAAAAATGTCAATGTACACATCGGCTCATTTATCCCGGAAATACTTGAGATTATTAAACTTGCGCAACCAATTATGAGTACTGATTTGATTCAGTTATATAAGAACATCAAGGGCTTTGATACTTTTACTTTTGTCAAGCGCAATGGAGAAACTTTTTCTCGTGAGATTCAAGTTGGGTATATCTGGAAGCTTCTTGAAGTCTCGAAGATAATCCAAGTGGATGCAGGTTACATCTCATTGTTTAATTATATAAAACCTCAAAGCTTTATGTTGAAATATTTCGGAAATGCTATGGATCGTGAGCGTAATCGGATTATGTGCAGAAAATATCGATATGGTGAGAAAGTATGAGTTCATTGATAAATCGCATTTCTACAGATTTGAAATTAAAAGACGAATATATTAATTCAATAGTACGTCGTAGCAACTATTACTATAAAGATTATCGTATTCCCAAAAGGAACGGTGGCCAGAGACGTATTTCACAAGCAAGTCCAGAGCTGAAAACGCTTCAATATTGGATTAAAGCCAATATACTTTCACTTATGCCGATTTCCAAGGGAGCATTTGCCTACAACAAAGGAAGCAGCATCAAGAAACACGTTTCATTCCATAAGGATGCCTACTTTATCTTTCATACAGATATAAAGGATTTCTTTCCCAGTATAACATCGAAACAACTTGTCGATGTGTTAATCGCAAATCAAGGTGTACTTAAAACCGCGGGCCTTTGGTTTGATGATATAACGGATGTAATATCAAGCATTTGTTTTCGTCATAATCATTTGTGTATTGGTACGGTAAGTTCTCCAGCTATATGCAATATTATTATGTATTCTTTTGATGAGTACTTTGTAGATTATTGTAATAGTCATAATTGGAAGTATTCAAGATATGCTGATGACATCTATATTTCCTCACGAGAGTATCTTCCCTGCTCTCTACGAAATGAGGTTAATCAGAAATTACAAGAGATTGGATTTTCTCCTAATGATAATAAAACCTGGTTTTGCTCCAAGAAGTCTCAAAGAAAGATTACTGGGTTGATTTTAACAGAAAAGGGAAGAATATCTGTTGGCTTGGAAAGACGTTTGGCCATAAAGAAAATGGTCTATGACCGAATTGTGCACGGCCGAGGAGATCCCGACGTAGTTTTGGGAAATTTGGCCTTTCTAAAAGACATCGAACCCAATGTATACAATAGTTTTCTCATTAAATATGCTGGGTATTGTGAGGGTGATGTTATTGCCGCAATAAAAAGTGGCCCTAATCCGAATCTTATAGTTAAATTTGATTTTCCAGACATCTAAAAGAGTATTAGACAAAATCTATTTTTCAATAAATGCTGCGGCATCTAAAGTGTCAAGTGATTACATCATGCATGAATGAAAAAGATATCATGGCAGAAAGCCTTAGAGCCACAACGGTTCTAAGGCTTTTTTGCGCCCTGTTTTTTAGTGTCGAAACGAAAGATAATTTGTGATGACAAAGGTCTTTTTAGAGGACTTGAACCTTAGCACAGCCCGTTTTGAGCAGTTTTTTCGGATTATTTCCGTGAAAACTGCTCTTTTTTTCTAAAATAATTTGTTAAATTTTTGTGAACGTTAAACGATGAACGCCGCAAGACGCTGCACCATTGCGGCGGTCTGCGCGCGCGTCGCAGTGCCCTGCGGGCTTATAGTCGCGCTGGTAGTGCCGTTTATACGCCCTGCCGCGACAGCCCACTGCATCTGCTCCTTCGACCATTGCGCGAGCTTATTTGCGTCGCCAAACGCACCGAGTTCGTCGCGCGGAGACATATCCGCATGGGCGACCTTCTCGGCGTAGCGGTAAAACATCGTAACTATCTGCTCGCGCGTAATGCTCGCGTTCGGCGCAAACGAAGCGCCATCCACGCCGTTTACTATGCCCGTGAAATAGCACCACGCCACACTGTCGGCATAGCCAGCCGAGGGCGCGACGTCTGCAAAGGGTGTTGACCTTATACCCTGCGATTTCGGGCCGCCCGCCATGCGATAGAGAGCCGAAGCGAGCATGGCGCGCGTCATGGGCGCATCCGGCGAAAAGGTGTTATTCCCAGTCGCGTCGAAGAGTTTGTTTTCATCGACATATTTCACGTTTTCGTAGTACCATGCGCCGCTGGCTACGTCCGAATACGGGTTAGTCCACGCGGGCTCATTGGGCGCTAATAATACCGGAAGTTCTTTCATCCAGTTTAGGACAGGGTAGCCCCCGTTTATATGCTTATCATCCGGGGCGAAAGCGCTGCCCAGCGCCGTCGCCATGCCTTTCAACTCCTCCGCGCTCAGTTCTCCGCTATTCACCGCGCCGCGGCTGTCGTAGTAACCGCCGCCGGGAGCGCAGCCTTCGAGATACCAGCAGTTTTTAACGCAGCTTTTCGCGGGCGCGCCGCCGTTATTCGTGCCGATAGCCATAGCGAAGCTGTCCCTCGGCGCTGTGATTACGCCGATGTTGTAGCAGTTTTCTATGCTTATTTCGTTGCTGCCGCACACTCCACCCGTGGGGCAGGCGTAAGACGTAGTAATATTTCCGGCGTTATAACAGTTTCGCACTACGCCCCCGTTCCACGCCGCGCCGACAATGCCTCCACAGCCCTTGGCATCGGTATTTGTAACGCTGGCAAAATTGGCGCAATTTTCAATAATGCAGCCGACGGACTCGTCGCCGCTGTTAAATGTCGTCTTTCCGCATTTGCCCACGACACCGCCTACGGAACGGTTCGCGTGAATATAACCCGTTACCGCGAGGTTCCGTACGCTCGGGTTCGTCGGTCTTATCTCAGCAAGGTCGGCGTCATGGACGCCCAGACGCCCTATTATTCCGACAGAGCTACCGTCCCCGTAATTGCCGTTTGAGCAGTGGCGCTCGCAGTACACGTTGTAAATGAAATGCCCCTGTCCGTCGAGGTTTCCGCAGAAGGATGAGCTTAGCTTTGTGGAGCTGTCGTTCTTTGCCATGAGATATTGCCCGCCGATGGGCATGTAATTCGGACCTGACCATGCGTCGCTCGCGGCGTCATATACGCCGCCCATATTCAAATCCGCCGTTAGATAAACGGTTTTGCCGTTAAATCATCAGCGCCGTAATGATAGACGTCGGTACTTTTATTTAATCCGTTCGCCCCGCTGCCGTTAGTTTCGCCGCTTTTGTCGACGATGTATGAGGCGTTGCCAATTATTTTGCTGATATCTCTGTTGTAAATTGCGCGAGCTTATTTGTGTCGCCAAACGCACCGAGTTCGTCGCGCGGAGACATATCCGCATGGGCGACCTTTTCGGCGTAGCGGTAAAACATCGTAACTATCTGCTCGCGCGTAATGCTCGCGTCTGGCGCAAACAAAGCGCCATCCACGCCGTTTACTATGCCCGTGAAATAGCACCACGCCACGGCGTCGGCATAGCCAGCCGAGAGCGCGACGTCTGCAAAGGGTGTTGACCTTATACCCTGCGATTTCGGGCTGCCCGCCATGCGATAGAGAGCCGAAGCGAGCATGGCGCGCGTCATGGGAGCCTCCGGCGAAAAGGGGCACTGTGAAGCTCTTTTGGAGATTAGTCAGATACGCCGTGACCGTCGAAAAAATCTGCACGCCGCCTTGACCCGATGTGTAGTCCATGCAGAAGCGCCCCGGGGAAAATGCATTTATCCGGTCGTCTTCCTTGCGCACATTGGGCTCTGCCGATTCAGGCAGAGCTCTGTTCTTTCGTGGCAAAATGCGGAAATAGCCTTTATGGGAGAAAACGCATGGAATACGGTTATGTCAGGGTGTCAGCCCAGGACCAAAACATAGAGCGACAGGTTGACGCAATGCATGAAGCAGGGCTTTTTGACGACTGCATCTTCATAGAAAAGCAATCCGGAAAAGACTTCATGCGCCCGGTATATCTTTCGCTTCTGCAAAAGCTGAGTCCCGGAGACGTATTATTTGTAAAGAGCATAGACCGGCTTGGGCGAAACTATAACGCCATACTTGAACAGTGGAGGCTTATTACCAAAGAGTGCGAAGCCGCCATAGTGGTTTTGGATATACCGCTGCTCGACACGCGCAATAAGCGCGACCTCACCGGAACACTGATCGCGGACATAGTATTACAGCTTCTGAGCTACGTTGCACAGACAGAACGCGAATTTATCCGACGGCGACAGGCGGAAGGCATTGCCCTGGCGCTGGCAAGAGGCGTACAGTTCGGCCGTCCGAACACACCGTTACCGGAGAACTTTGACGCGGTTATGGACAGATATATGTCGGGAGCTATTGGCTCCCGAGAGGCAGCAAAGGACCTGAAGGTCTCGCAGACAATATTCCTGAAATGGTATCATAAGCGCCTCGACGGAATATCGTTCAATGCATCGGAGCTTAAAACGGAATAATAAAGCGGCGTGATGTCTCTCGGATACGGGGCAGCACGCCGCTTTTGCATCATTTTTTGTTTTGCCGTTCTCTAACGGGAACGCATAAGTAAAATTCGTTCCCGCTATAATACTCCATGCATGGCTTCCCGATTATAGGCTCGAATTTTTCCGCTTCGCTGCAATGCTCCAGGGAACTCTTTAACGCCGAGTGCATATTCTCAAAAAGCTCCTGCGAACTTGTCCCCGTCGGAACGGGAAACATCGCCCACGATCCCGGCTCCATCTCGCAGCGTACCATGCCGCGAGGGATTTCAGCGTCGTCGGCGCAAATGACGCCGAATAAATAGCTGCGTTCGCCTTCGATTTCAGTCCAGACGCCGATTTCAGCGCCACCCTCGGGCGAGACGACGGCAAAATCCGTCGGGTTTACAAGAGAGAAATCGTAGCCGTGCCAAAGCGCTATGCCCGGCTCCGCGCCGTTATCAGCCCGGCGCAAAACGTAGCCCGCAACTGTAATAGGGGCAAAAATCTTGATAATCGGCAGATTTTCCGCGCCGATATATTCAGACGGCGGGACGCCAAAAACCTTGTGAAAGGTGCGGCTGAAGCTGTAAACCGAGCTGAAGCCGCTGATTTGAGCCGCCTTCGTAACGATGCAAAGCCCCTGAATGAGGTCATGGGCGGCTCGGGCAAGGCGCGCGTTCTGAACGTATTTGCCTATCGAAACGCCCTCAATCGTCTTGAAACACTTCCTCAGATAGTGCGGCGAGAAATTAAGCCGTTCCGCCAGATGCTCTACCGTCAGGTCCTTGTCCAGATTGTTTTGAATATACTCCTGACACTCGCGGATTGCGTCTTTTATTGCCATTTCAATGCGCGCCCCCTTTTGCGTATAATTTCAATTATATATTACGCTGAAAAAGCAGGCTTTTGCAATCCTTTTTTGCATGACTTAAGAGAATCTGTTTAACCGAAATGACCTTTTTCGCGCTTTAAAGTAGACTTAAAAACGCAGTAGTTTTTTTGGTGCTTTTGCACCGAAAAAGTTCGGTAAAGCAACCTGTTTTCATACTCTCGCGAACTTCTTAGATTATAACACCACTGCGTTTTTAAGTCTACTTTAAAATTCACTTACGGCATCGTGTCAAAGGGGTCTGACAGCATGAGTTATCAGTCCCTGCGATTAGTGGAACTTCGGTGAAATTCCGAGACAGACCCGCTACTGTAAGCACAGAGCTTGTTTTTCAAGGTTATTCATATCCTTCGGAGCGATCCGGCCACTGTGAAGACGGGAAGGAGAAAAACAAGCGCAGAGCTTTTTATGGCAACACCTCACACAATTCCGGCACTTAGGGCATCGGAATTATGCGGTATTCCTTAAGCTCATGATGTGTAAGTCAGGAGACCGACGATGAAGCCGTTTTCTCGCCGCATGGGAATGCAGGCGGGATGATTATGCTGTGAAAAAAACGGTCACAGCGGCGCGATGTTGCCGCTGCGACCGTTTTCCTGTTTAGGAGGCCCGTATGAATAAATTTGCTACCCGAGAGGCATACTGGAAAGCCCGTGGCCGCCATGCACTCGCGGATACAGTGCAGCGCCAGACAATTAAAGAACTCAGGAAAAAAGGCATCAGAGCCGACCCTACCAGCGCCGTTTATAAAAACGCATTTAACCGCCTTGCGGGCAAATACCTGCGTGAAGAAGCCCTCCTGCTAAAAGAGCGCAGAGTGCTCGAAGCCGAATGGAAGCAGGAGCACGGAAACGACACGGACGAGCAGCTTTTAGCCTATCTCCGTTCTGTAATAACAGACCCTGCAAAATTCCAGAAACCGGGCAAGGTTATCGGCGGTTATTTAATCACCCACCGTTTCGGAAGCTGGAAAAACTGCCTTCTGAGGGCAGGACTCATTGAATCGGAAGGAGTCGGGGACGCCTGCGAATAGCCTTCAGCGGGCAGGATTGGGAAACAGAGTTATGCATATCGCAATTCATATTCCGTTGTCATTGTTCCAAGCGCGATGGTAAGTCAGACCGGCTGTATAATAGCCGCCGGAATTCTATCTTGTCGCCAATAACAACATAAAACGCCGTAATTCTTAACATGAAGCGTGTAACACGGCAAAGGCCGCTCCTTTGCGCTTGGATAGGGCGCATATCCTAACGGCGTATCTATTCTTTTTAAAATTTCCTCTTCAAGCTTGTCCAGAAAGTCATGCGCCGCGATAGGGTTTTTAAGCTTGCGGGTGATGTAATCAATTACCCCATTGACATCCTGCATAAACAGCGGCGTATAGACGGCTTTATACTTCATCTATTCGCGCCCTCGCCTGCCGGAAAAATTCTTCATGTGTAAGGCGCGGCTCGGGATGGAGCGCTTCCTCGTCCGCTTCATCCAGACGAAGCTCTATAGGGTCCGCATAAAGCGGAAAAGGAATGCCGCGGCAGCGAACGACCTGTTTAAGGAACGCCGTGGTTGCCGTTGTCATGTTCAGCCCAAGGCATTCAAAAACCTGCTCAGCCTGACGCTTTAAGCCGTCGTCTATTCGGATATTGATGTTTGCCATTTTAATCGCCTCCTTGAAAACTTCTTAACGCAGTAGCAACACATTGTCAACACAACGTCTCAACACAACTTAACCCCGATAAAATCCGTGAAGCAGACCACAAGCAAACGTTTCACAGATAAATAAATAAACAAAGGAGAAAAACATGAAAAAGAGAATTTTAAGCATGCTTATTGTTCTTGTTTTGGTGCTGGGGCTTTTCCCGGTAAGCGCATCAGCCGCGCCCGGCGATCCCGGGACGCTGCAATTCAGCACCAACCTGAACACCGAACCGTACGGGATTGCCTATCAGGGCTCCGTTCAACTTTCTGCCGCTGTCGGTACATATACCCCGGCAGGCGGTTCGCCGACAGCGCTTCCTGAGGGAACTGTTGTCAGCTACGCTTGGTACAACAGCGCAGACAATGTAGCTGATTCAGGAGACACAAGGAATTATAACGGAAGCGGTACGAACTGTTATTTCAGTGACAGAAGCGCTGCCGCCGGCTCGGTAAGGTACTGCTACGTAGTTGCCACCGCTACCATCGATGGCGTGCAATACACAGGTACAAGTAATGTAGCCGCCATCAAGATAGGCGCTCAGAATGTAAATGTGCTGCTTACCGTGAGCGACAGAGGCACTTTAGCGCAGGATAAGGACGGCAAAGCTGTTTGCGCGGTTTCCGTATCTGCGGTAGACTATGACTATGATGGCAAAGTCACATACGATGAGGCGCTTATAGCTGCTCACACAAAGCTGAAAACGAGAGCCGATTATGCCACAAGTCAGAGCAATTGGGGCTTGTTTGTAACTAAACTGTGGGGCGTTGAAACATCCAACCTCTCGTTCTATAAAGACGGTGAAGCTATTGCTTTAGGCGTCGGAGACACAACAGTAACGCGAAACAATAATCTTTATGTTTCTATCAACGCAGACCAATACAGCGCTGATTATTTTACCCAGTTTGATAAGACAACCACATCTATAACCGAGGGCATGGACATCGAACTTACGCTTAAGGACGAGAAGTCCAATCCGGTTCCCGGCATGAGCATCGGAACATGGGAATCCGGCGTTTTTCATGCCATTGAGGGCAAGACTACCGACGCGGACGGCAAGGTAACGCTTGGCTTTGACACTGCCGGAACCTACGTTATAAGCGCGAGCGGAACAGTCCTTGCGACGGCAACAGACTGGAGTCTGGGCACTCCGACGGATATTCCTAATCACGAATGTCCGATTATGGCTCCCGGCTGTTCCGTAACCGTTCAAAAGGCTGGAGAACTCAAGTTTAATGGCAGATTTCCGGCAAAAGCCTTCGATGTTAAAGTCGGTGAGAAATTCAATTTCTCGAGTCTGATTTACGCCAGATATTATATCGACGACGTTTTAACCTCTAATTCAAACGTAAAATTATCCGCGGCTCAGTGGTATCGCGTTGGTCCTAAGTCGGGCGGCGTAGCCGAAAGAGTCGCGGACATTAACGCCATTATTACCTCCGAAGACGTTGGAACGTGGCAGTATTATATTTATGCAGAATGTGACGCATACGGTCAGCATTATACCGCCATGAGCAATATGGCAACCGTTATCATTAGCGAACCTACTGCCATCCCGGGTTCCGCCGAAAACGGATTTGTAAAGGATATAACATACAACTCCGGCGGAACAGCAAGCGGACTAATCCACGATTTTGAGTTTGAAGAAGGTAAAACGGATTATACCATCACTCACTTTGAAAAAGGTGCAAACGATTCTATCCTGATTAAATCGCCTCACGGTAAGAATCTTTGGTTCGGATATAGAATAAATGGTATTAAAGATACCGTGGGCTGGAATTCGGCAGATAAGGAGCTAAAGGCAACTAATTACCTGAACGGCTTTTCTATCAGCGTTCCGGACAGCTTTGAAGCCGGAAATGCCGATATACTTACAGTAATCGTCGGAACAAAATATGATAGCAACGAAGATGGATACATCAAAGCTGAAGACGATTTCTATGAATATGATGTTTATAATTTCACGGTAAATACCATCCCGTGCCTGTCGTCCCTAAACGTAAGCGACGGCGCCAATAACGCCGTAACTTTAGATAATACTATCAGCGCATACGGTACCTATTGGGCTTCTGATTTGTACGGCAGCGCCGCGACTGATACAATAAAGCTTACAGCCAATTTCAGCGGAGCAAAAGGCGTCAAGTTATATCTCGGAAATGAAGTTGAGCCTTATACCGAAAATCTCAACGCAAAGGAAATCAGCCTCGCGAGTTATAAGGACGCAAGCGGTATCGCAAACATTCCGCTCAAGCTCGTCAAGGAAAGAAATGACGGAAGCAAAGCGGAGCATACAGCAACGCTTCATATTACTCCCGTTGCGGATTTTGAAGGACCGGAGATTATTACTCAGCCGGTTTCGGAGCTGAACGTGGAAAAGAAAGCTCCTTTTACCCTTACCATAGCAGTACGTGAGCCTGAGCAAGGCGTCCTCAGTTATCAATGGTATGGCGGAAACTCCGAGTGGAATCTAAGCATTATCAAGGGCGCGACTTCCGCAAGCTACGAATCCCAGGGAGGCGAACTTGCAGGAGAATACTATTATTCATGCAAAGTAACACTGACCAAAAACGGAGCTTCTGCTACCTCGACAAGCGACGTTTCCAAAGTTACAACTAATCTAACCTATGTAAACGACGCTGTTTTTACCATCCAGCCTGGTATTCTGAATAACAAAGACGGCGCAGGCAGCTATTGCACGGAATATTCCTCGGGCAGAACCTTCGATCCTATGTGGCTTGCCGTTGATGGTAAACAGGTCAGAATCAACGGTACATATGTCGCTGTAACAGAAACCGGCTGCGATCCTTACACCGTTGAGTGCTATTATAATTCCGAAGCTTCCACCGAAGGCGGAACTCTTATTCCGGGAACTTACACCCCCGCAGCAAGCGGCGGTGGATTCGGCAATTATTTCTCCTTTATTCCTGATTATGGTCTTCCCGAGGGCACGTACTACGTTTATTTCGCAGTAACCTCAGTTGCTTCGGACGATGCGGAGAAGAAGTCCGTTTCCTACAGCGATTTTGTAAAGCTCACTTACGGCCCCGCAACGCTCCCTCTTGAGGGTTCCGGAAGCGAGGAAGACCCCTTCCTGCTGAAGAGTGGGGATGATTTTGTCATCCTTCAGCAGCACGTCGAACAGGGCGATACGCTCAGCGGCCTTTATTTCCAGATGGTAAACGATATTACCCTGCCTGCCGACTGGGAATCTATCGGCTCAAACGGCCCGCAGGGCAAATTCTTCGGCGGAATAATAGACGGCGCGGAGCATACGCTCACTTATCCAAAAGGCTCCAAGGGGCTTATCCATCACGCAAAGAACGCGATACTCAAGAACATAAAGATTTACGGCGAAGAAATATCCGAGCCTGCCTTGATTGCAAGCTCATGGACTAATCAGACGGTGGGCGCATGGATAGCAAGAATAGACAACATAACGCTTCTTTCCGGCACCTCTACCCTGATGAGCGGCCTTGTAAATGGCTCAGCATCCACCTATAACCCGATTTACATCAATAACTGCCGCGCCGAGGAAGGCGTAGTAATCGGCTACGACAAGCAGCAGAGCGGTATCGGAACCTTTGCCGGCAGCTTTTTGGGAAGAATAACAAACTGCCACAGCGCTGCGACAATCTATGGTGTAAACCGCGTCGGCGGCATATTCGGAAGCAGCAGCAACTCTATGGGCGCAGGCAATCTCACAAATCTCTGGTTTACCGGCACTATCGTTGCTACGGGTAAATCCGTCGGTGGTCTCGTAGGCGCGGGCTATAACTCAAACAGCGCTCCCAACGCTCTCGCCGTGAGCATTCAGAACTGTTATGTCAGCGCTTCCATAACCGGCAGACAGTACGTCGGCGGCCTTTTAGGCGCCGATGAAGGCATCCAACAGGCATGGGATAACGGCATAGGCTATATCCGCAACAATGTATTCTACGGCACTCTTACCGGTGAAACCTGCGTCGGCGGATTAGTAGGTTATTACGCCGCGCTGAATAAGTATAACGTAATCGAAAACAACTATTTCTACGATACAAACGGCCATACGGACGCAATAGGCGGCGTTGAGCATATCGATACGAGTGCTCGCCCGTTCGGCATGAATGACGACGGTATTTTCTATTACGATACCTCCAAGGACAGCATTGCCGACATCAAGGAGTTCGTTGACGCGGAGGACAAGGGTACCTCTGACTGGCAGTATACCAGCGTTGTAAAAACCGACCACAACCGCACAGACGATCCCATGGGCGCGGATAAGGAAAAACTCGGCAAGGCTGTTACTGCCGAGGAGATGCGCGACGGAACGGTTCTCGCGCTGCTTAATAATTCCGAAACCAGCAAAAAGAACTGGATTCAGGGAGAAAAGCATCCCGTAATCGACGAAAGAGCCTATATAACGAGCCTTGAACTCAGCGGCAATTACAAGACGGAATACTATATCGGCGATACCTTTGATACTACCGGAATGGTATTCAAGGCCGTCTGGAGCGATGACAGCGTTACCGATGTTGATATAGCGGACGTTACTATTACCGGCTTTAATTCGGGGAGCCGCGCTTCTCTCGTAATCACCGCGTCCTACAGCGGAGTTGAGACGCAGTTCGTTGTAAACGTTGTTAAAAGACCGTCGTCCGGCGGAGATGTAAATACGATTACGGTTTATTTCACTTTGCTTGGCGACACTATCCATTATGATGAGGATGGCAAAGTAAACCTCACCGGCGAAACGCATACTCTTAAGAGCGGCAACCTCGAAACATGGATAGCCAGAAAGGCATATGTGGTTGATATTAACGCCACCGCTTGGGACCTTATTCAGACGGCGCTTGCCGATAATAACATGAGCTGCGAATATACATATTCGCTCAACACGGTTTATGTAGAGAGCATTACTCGCGGCAATTTGACAATAGGCGAATTTGATAACGGCAATCTCTCCGGCTGGATGTATACGCTCAATGGCAAGCACCCGGTTCTCGGCGTGGCACAGCAGTATTTAGAGAACGGCGACGAGATAGTTTTACATTATACTGATGATTACACCGTTGAGGAAGGCTCTGAGAAGTATAACGGCGGCGGTTCGGGCGGCGGAAGCAGTAGCAGCGAGAAGAAGGACGACAAGACCGAGGATAAAGACAAGCCCGCCGAAACCGCACCCGCAGCGGAAAAAACCGTTGAGACTATAAAGGTAGAAACAAAGGTTGACGCAAGCGGTGCTGCAAAGGCAACGCTTGATACAAAGACCGTTGCCGACGCTGTGAAGAACGCGGCGGAGAAGAAGGCAGACACCATCGTCATCGCGCCCGAGGTCTCCGGCGACGCGAAGGAAGTCAAAGTCGAGCTGCCGAAGGCGTCGGTAAATGAGATTGTCAACAGCACCGACGCGGCGCTTGTGATTGCAACCGACAAGGGTTCCGTCGAGGTTCCGAACGAGGTTCTTGCTGAGATTGCGAAGCAGGCCGACGGCGCTAATGTTGAAATTAGTGTCGCGGTGAAGAGCGTTGATGACGCGGCGGTCAAGGAAGCTATCGCGGACAAGATTGGCGACGACGTTAAGACCGACAACGCCGCAGTTGCGGAAATTACCGTGACCTCCGGCAACAAGAAGATAACCACGTTCAGCGGCAAGATGATTAACGCCAGCGTCTCCGTCGACGGCAAGAAGGGCTTTGCCGAGGGCAAGAAGTACCTCACGCTTGTCATCAGCGAAAACGGCAAACGCGAGATCTTCGCGGGTAAGTGCGCCAAGGGCGCGGACGGCAAGCTGAACGTCGGCGTCAAGGTCGGCCACCTCAGCACATTTGTCGTGCTCGATAAGGAGCTCAAGAGCTTTGCCGACGCCGAGGCGCACTGGTCGGCTGCCGCAGTCGATTTCGCCGTAGCAAACGGCCTAATGAACGGCGTTTCGGATAAGGCTTTTGCCCCGAATTCGACGCTCAACCGCGCAATGCTCGTCACGATACTTTACCGTCTCGCGGGCTCTCCCGCAGTCGCGGAAGCGGCGAAGTTCACCGACGTTGCTGCGGGTGAGTGGTATTCTGACGCTGTCGCGTGGGCAGCGGCAAACGGCATCGTAACCGGCAAGACCGAAACGACCTTCGCTCCGATGGAGAACATCACGCGCGAGCAGTTCGCCACGATGCTCATGCGCTACTGCAAGTTCGCAGGAGTCGACACCGCGAAGAACGCCGATCTCGGCGCGTTCACCGACGCTTCGAGCATCAGCAGCTACGCCAAGGATGCCCTCGCCTGGGCTAACGCTTCCGGCATAATCACCGGACGCACGGCGACCACCATCGCCCCCACCGGCAGCGCCACCCGCGGCGAAGCGGCAACCATGCTCATGAGATTTATGCAGATGTAAAAACCCAAAACACGGCATCGTATTAAATGTGAAAAACGGTCACAGCGGCGCAGAATACCGCTGTGACCGTTCACAGTTTCGGAAAAAAAGCGCCCGCAAAGCGGACGCTTTTATTATGGAGCTGGCAATGTGACTTGAACACACGACCTGCTGATTACGAAGAGCTTAAAGAGCCTCAAACCCCTGATAAACAGGGCTTTTCAGGCCTATTTGGTCGCTTGATCCTGCTGAATCAGCAGGTCGCGTCCGGTGCTTCCATACGCTCATTTTCTGTGGTGGGTCGGCGGGTGGGTCTATGTCCCATCTTCCGCAGATAAAAAGGACATCCAATCAGATGTCCTTTTTTATTGCGGAAGGGGACTTGTATCCTGCTTGCTTCGCAAGCGGTTCAAGGTCTCCGCTTTGCGCCCATTATATCTATATATCTTTGCACCGATAGCTCATAAATATATTTCCTAGTGCAATAATCCCAAAAGTATGATAGAATAATTTCGAACATCAGTTCTGAAAGGTGGACAAGAATATGCCGTCTCTTAAAGGAAAAGAATATAAAAGATTTGAAGATATAAAACATATTCGCAATGATGGTAGTGAATACTGGAGTGCCAGAGAGCTTGCGCCTGTTTTGGAATACGCAAAATGGGATAATTTTCATAAGGTGATAAAGCGAGCAATGATTGCGTGTGAAAACGCCGGACACAGTATTTTAGACCAAATTCCCGAGGTCGGGAATTTGGT
>JAEEGK010019498.1_pt1 | contig 14536 bp, 9 predicted proteins | sample 8958771 | NCBI WGS metagenome assembly JAEEGK01 (sample SAMN16246547, study PRJNA631951) | gut metagenome | biome: gut microbiome; feature: rumen; material: SC-attached | host: Bos | place: Iran: Karaj | collected 2018-10
CGACATGGCTACGATCCGACTTGTACATGAACGACTACAAAGACTACAACTGCTGGGATCACTTCTATGGCACTCCTGCAACCGATGACGCCCATCTGTGGTGGTGGGAAGACGCCTTCTACAACTATACTGGCGAACCCAAGAGCTTCCTGTGCCCGGGTACGACGCCGAACTCCACCGGCTGGCGCCGTCCTCCGACCAGCGATACAAGCATCTGCCCGAAGATCATGAATCCTCTTTACTGGAACTTCACACGCCCCGACCGCCTTGCCGGCTATATGAACCAGACGAACGCCTACTACATGACCATGCTGACCGAATTCAAGTATCCCTCCGAAACTTGCCAGGCTATCGACTCCAAGCAGATGGAACTGTGGAACACGGCCGAATTCTTTGACATCGCTCACTCGAACTGCAAGATCGACCGTCGTCACAACGGTTTGGCGAACGTCGCCTATATGGACGGCCATGTAGGTAGCATCAAGCATTTCGAAGGTATGGAAAAAGACATCCTCTGGAACAAGAAGAAATAATCTCCACAAGCTGATAGCTTGAAAACATTGCGGCGGCCAGATGAATGATTCTGGCCGCCGCTTTTTTTTCTAGAAGCTCTGGAAGCTCTGGAAGCTCTGGAAGCTCTGGAAGCTCTGGAAGCTCTGGAAGTGCTAGAAGATCAAGAAGCTTTTTAGAAGAACTAGAAGATCTAGAAAATCTAGAAGATCTAGAAGATCTAGAAGATCTAGAAGATCTAGAAGAAGATCCAGAATTGCTAGAAATGCATGCAGCCCCGCAGGAAATTATTCCTGCGGGGCCGCGGCGTTTTTTAAGAGAATGTCTTAGTCTTCGATGTTCAGGGCCTTCTTGATGATGGGAAGGGTGTTTTGGAACATGCGGTAGAATCCAAGATCGTTGGGGTGGCAGCCATCGACGGTGCAGTAATTCAGACCGATGGGATCGAAGAGATGGTCACCATTGAAGAAATAGACATTCTTGTCACCGGCTTTGACGGCGTTGTCGTAGGTGGCTTTGATGCAGTCGCGGCGGGCTCCGCCGTTGGCGGTGTCCGGCTTGGAGAGCATGAGGATGGGCATGTCCGGATGGGCGGCGCGGATGATTTTGAAGAACGGTTCATGCGTCTTCTGGAGATGCTCTAAGGAGGGGGCGTTGTGGTCGTAATCATAGACGAACATGGCGGCGTCGATTTGCGCGATGGCTTCGGCCATGGCGGTTTCGCCGCGGGCGGAGCCGGAGAAACCGAGATTGACCTGCGGGATGTCCAAAGCGCGGCAAATCATTGTGGTGTAGTTATTTCCGGGGCGGGAGCAGCATCCGCCCTGTGTAATGCTGGAGCCATAGAAAACGATTGGTTTGGAGAGACGTTGCGGCGTGGGCGGCTCGAATTTCGCATCGGGAGCGACACCGACTTCCAGTTTGTTGACGGAGGAATAGAGCGGGAGGAAGATGATGTAGTCGCGCATGGCATTGCCGCCGACGTTGACGATGGAGCCTTCCTTGGTTGTGCGGATGATGGTGATGAAACGTTCCTTATGGTTGGGGAGACGTTCGTAGAGGTCGTAACCGGAAACGCCCGTGGCGGGCATGTGGTTCATGGCGGCACCAGTGGGCGGATCGGAAAGGAGGGCGATGAACGGTGAATTCGTGCGGAAGAGGACGGCGCCGCCGGAAGGATGTTTTGCGAGCGCGAGAACGCCGCCGTTGACCTGTTCCTTCGTAAATTCCGTCGGAATGCGGTAGAACGGTTCGTCTTCGGACTTGCGGAAGGCGAAGCCTGTCAGAACAAACGGAGCTTTGCGGACATCCGCGAAACGGACTTCGCGGTTACCGATGGTGGCCTGACGGAAGTTGGGATCGATTTCCGTGATGTCTTTTTCCTGCGCATGGACGCATGCCATGACGACGAGAAGGGCGATGAAAATTTTTTTGAACATGTTTTAAACTCCTCTATTTGTTTAGTTAAGAAACCACAGATTACACGGATTACACGGATTTTATTTTTTAAACCACAAAACACTCAAAATACTCAAAAAAGCCTCGCAGACGTCGGCCGTGATGCTGAAGAGTTTGTCTCCAAAAGAGCATGCAGAATGCAAAACATCAAGGTGGCCTCCGTCTGCTCGGCGGTTTGAAAAAGCGCTTCGCGCAGGAAAAAGTCATGCGAAAATTCTTTGTGAAAAAACAAGAAAATGAACGATAGTAGTACAAAAAACTCAAAAAATGCCTCGCAGACGTCGGCCATGATGCTATAAGATTGTTTTGTAAAGAGTATGTCAGATGAAAAGTATCAAGATGGCCTCCGTCTGCTCGGCGGTTTTCATGCGCTTCGCGGGAGAGAAAACGACATCATGCGGAAGCTCGTGGCATGGAGAAAATTTTTTGTAAAAAATCAAGAAAATGAATTATAGTGGAATGTTTTGCATCCTGTTGCTGGAGCCGGTGATACCGATATGGTTGATCATCGTCTGCGGGCTTGCGTTCTTCTGGCTGAGCTGGAAGACGTACGCCGCGTGCGCCATCGGCAAGAAGGAGCGCGCCTTCCTGTGGACGTTGCGCGTGGCGGCGTTTTGCATCGTCGCGTTTCTTTTGACGATGCCGTCGTTGCGACATGAAAAACGGGAGGTCGAGAAGCCCGTGTTGGCCGTCATGCTCGACGTGTCCGCTAGCATGGAGGATCGCGTTGCCGACGTGAAGGAAACGCGTGCGGAGAAGGCACGGAAAGTATTGGCATCCTCTTGGTTTTCAGAGCTTAATGATGACTATCGTGTGATGCCGTTCGGCGTTGGAAAGGAATTGGAAGAGGGTGTGGCGTTGGACGGAACGACGCATTTCACGGCGCCGCAGACGCGGCTGCTTCCTGCGTTGAAGCAATTGCGGCAACGGCTCCGCGGAGAAAATGTCGGCGGAATTTTGTTATTGAGCGACGGTTTGGACCAGTCTGGCATGTCGTTGGAGGAAATGCCGTTCACGGCACCGATTCTAGCGGTGGAGCTTGAGGAGTCATTAGTGGAGCGGACGGAGGCTGTATCCATCGATTATGCATTGTCGCAAGTCGCTTATCCCAAACGCGTAACGAAAGGCTGGAAGATTTCGATGACAGCGCATGTCGAACGCCGTGGCGCGGGTGTCACGGCGTCGTTTCCCATGTTGTTGACGCAAAATGGACAAGAAATCAAACGTGAAACGGTGACGTTCGAAGCGGATGACAAATTCGCGAAGGCGTCGTTTGAAATCGAAGCCGCCGAAACAGGCTCTTTCCTTTATATCATGAAGATCGAACCGCCGGGTGACCGTGAGGCGGCCAACAACGAAAAGGAAATTCTCATTGACGTGACGGATGAACAGAACCGCATCCTCTATTTGGAAGGTCCTCCGCGTCATGATTTTACGTATCTGAAACGCGCACTGTCTGCTGACAAGGATTTGAGCATGAGTGCGTTCATCCGCGGGGCGGACGGCCTGTTCGTCAGTTTTGACGAACGGCGCGACGCCGCCGTCAAGCCGGATTTGACGAACGACAATCTCCGGCAATTCAACGTGTTGATATTAGGTGACTTACCGGGCGAACTGTTCAAGAAGGAAGACATTGCGGCGGTGAAATCGTTTGTGGAAAAAGGCGGCGGATTGCTGCTTTTCGGCGGAAAACATGCTTATGGAAAGGACGGCTATCTTACAAAAGAACTGTTGGGTGATTTATCTCCGGCGGAAAGTCTGGAAGGCGCGAAGATGCGGGAAGGGAACCGCTATCGCGTCGATTTCACGCCGGCTGGCCGTGCGTTGCCGGCCTTCGCGGGAATTCTGGAAGAGGCGTCGTTTCCTGCGTTACTGAGCGTTTGGGCACCCGTGAAGACAGGCGAATTTTCGACATCCGTCATGGAGACATCCGACGGAAATCCCGTGTTGTTGACGCGTCGTTACGGCCAGGGAAAGGTCGCCATGCTGTTGAGCAACACGCTGTGGAAATGGCAGTTGGGCGGCGCAGATGGAAGCGGAAAAGGGCTGTATGGCCGTTTCATTACGCAACTTGTGCATATGCTGAATCCAGAGGGCGGTGAAACGGGACAGGACGACGCGTTGCGGCTTGTGATGGCTTCTGGCGAGGCGGATCTGCGGGAAACGGTGGCGGTCGGTGTGGTCGGTCTGAACGCGAAGGGCGGGGCGGACTGTCTTGTAAAAACGCCATCGGAGAAGACGTTGACGTATCCGATGCGGGAGGCGAAATTGGACAGGCAGGTCGGTCTGCGTCAGCCGCAGGACGGCTGGTTGTGCGAATTTGTTCCCGAAGAGGCGGGAACGTATCCAATCAACGTGAAAAGCCGTGACGGCACACAGCAGGCCGAGGCGATGCTGCTGGTTCGGCGGCCTGAACATGAATTGACGGGCGCGCCGTTGAATCGCGAACTGCTGAACGAATTGTGCGCACGCAGCAAAGGCGCCTTCGTGCCACCGTCGAAGCTGTCCGAAGCGGCCGGCAAGCTGAAAAAGGAGCCGCGCGTCTTGGAAACGGTTGCGGAATATCCAATCTGGAACCGCTGGCATTGGCTCATACCGTTGTTGCTGCTCTATTGTCTGGAATGGTATTTCAGGCGTAAATGGGACTTGGTATAGCCAATTGGCCATGGGCATTGGAAAAGCCGAATCCTGTGCGAAGATGATGATGAGAAGACGCGCTTTTTTTTATTCAAAATGCTGTCATTGGCTGAAATGCGCATGACTGAAAACGGCGTTTTCTCAAAAAAAAATAATTTTTCATGAAAAAAAGTTCATAAAAGGGTTTGAATTTTCGCAAAAGGCCATTTTATTAATTTTTGAAACCATTGTAAGTGTTGAATTTCCCAATGATAGGAGATGTCCGCCAAGGCGCTCCGCCTTGGTTGACGGGGCATCCGCATGGACCGGCCAGGCCGGAAGGAGGTTCCCGTGCCGCATGGTGTTTTACGACCGTTGTTCCTGATGATGGTTCTGCTCGCCCTTGGGCTTCATGGCGAAAGGCCGTCGCCGTGGTATTTCATGCCGAATTTCGGCATTGATGTCCGCGGCGTGGAGCGCATCACCGCGGGCTCGTTGCCGGAAGAGCTCCCTCCGGAGGTGAAAAAGCTTCTTGAGCCGGGTTCCCCATGGCCGGAGGACAGACAGACGCAGATCCTTTGGTACAAGGCCGCGTTCCCGCATCAGGACTTCGTCCGCATGATGCCGGAGAACAACGTCTTCGGCTGGTACGCGCATGCCTTCCGCGTACCAGCCGCCTTGAAAGGCGTCGATATGCTGGCGGATTTAGGAATCATCGACGACGCGGACGAGACGTTTGTCAACAGCCACCGCGTCGGCGGGCTTGGAAAAGTCCCCGATGGCTCCGCCTGGCAGAAGGACCGCCTGTACAGGATTTCGGCCGGACTTCTGGCGGACGGCGACAACCTCCTGGCCGTCCACGTCTGGAGCCAGTGGGGGCTTGGCGGCATGGTGGGGCCGCCCGTGCTGAAGGCCGCCCTCGCCCCGGCGGACGCGGAATGGGAAGTCGCCTTCCGGCCATCGGGCGGCCAGCCGCCCGACGGCTTGAACACGCTCCGGCGGACGGCGGAAGCCGTGGACCGCTGCCTGGGCAGCGGAAGCGTGGAATGGAGAAAGTGCGCAGGGACATGGGGTTGCGAATGGCCGGACGGGAGCCACTACGCGGTGTTCCGCCTGCCCGTCGCCCTCCGCGGCGCGGACGGGCTGCCCCTGCGCCTTGAAAAGCCTGTCGCATTGGACGTCGGCCTGGTGTTCGACGTCGCCGCCGTCTATTTGAATGAACAGAGGATAGGGCTGGTCGGACGTTTTCCCGACGGGGAACGCGTGGCCTTCACGGAGGCTGCCGCGCGCGGGCTCGCCGTCGTGCCTCCGGAGGCCTGGAGCAAGGACGGGAATGACTGCCTGACACTTGTCGTCTATCGCGAGCGCGGCGTCGGCGGCGTTTCCGGCACCCCCGGCCTACTGCTGCACAATCCCTTGGAGGACACTGATTTGAAGGATATCGCCTCCGTGAACGACGCCTTCTCCCTGCTGCTCCATTCCGACTGTTTCGCGGAGGCGGGCACCCTGTTGGACAAGGCCGCGCCCGCAGACGGAGCCGCCCGCGCATGGCTTCTTTCGCACAAGGCCCAGCTGTCGTATCTGCAATGGGTTGACGGCGGGGAAAAGGACGAGGCGCTGCTGGACGGCGTCCTGGCGCCTGTCGCTGAAATCCTTTCGTCGCTTCCTGCGGAGGCGCCGAAGCAGTCCGCCATGCAGGCCTTCTGCCGCGTCCTGCGGCTGGCGGAAAAGAACGCGGCGACGGCGGACGCCGTCCGCCGCCGTTTCCCGTCGTTCGATGGCAACTGCACGGTGCTTTCGGACGACCGTATGACGCTGGGCGACTGGCAGATGCATTACGGCAACCGCTTCTACGTCCTCGCCGCCATGGGGCAGGTGAGGGACTGGAATGGCCCGGGGGGAAGAGAGCCGTTGGAATATTCCGTGACAGTGCCGGCTGACCGCGATATCGCACGGTACTGGCTTCCTGCTTCACAGCGCGAACTGGACGATCCGTCCGCGCTGCTCATGCATGGCCGGTACAAGAAAGGACTTTCGGAAGTCTCTGAATGGAAGACGCTTGAAAAGCTGTTTCCGCTCTCCGGCGGCAAATTCCGGCGCTCTTCATGGTGGGATGACCACGGCGAGATGCATCCGTTCGACGACGGCGGCCCCGACCTGCAGATAGACCTGGCCATATACGAACCTGTCGCCCGGCTGGCCCTCTATCTGGAGGACCATGACTGGAAGGGCACCGCCCATCCGCGCCAGCAATCGGTCGTCCTTTTTGACGAAGAAGGCGCGTTCCGCAATGCGGCGTGGCTCGGCAAGCTTGACAAAGGCGTCTATGTGCGCTTCATGCTAAAGGATATGGACAAGGCCAGGCTGCGTGTCTGCAAGCACAGGGGGGCGTGCGTGGCCGTGTCCGGCCTGTTCGTTGACTGTTCGTCGAACCTGGAGGCAGTTTCGGAGAAGAACGCCCGGATGCAGCTTGGCCCCGAACGGGCCAGGCTCTTCAAGGTTTTGACGGAGGGGGAGGCGTCCATGCAGACCGAACGGCAGGTCGCGCCTTTCATGAAGGATTTGGCCGCTGTAGATAGCCTCAAGGAGGTGCGCGGCATCATCAGTCTTCTTTCGAAGGCGGACATCCACCCATGCTGGATGTACATGGCCGTGACGCGCGGGTTCGAGCTGTGCGACGGGGCGGATTCCAGCCAGCGTGTGTTTTTCCTGCAGGACGTCATGGGGAAATGCACGCCGAACGTCCTGTACCCGCTGGGCGACCAGGCTGTCCTCCGATGGATTCGGTATGGCTTGTTCAAAAATTCGCCGGACGTCGTGAATTACAGGAAGAGACGGCGGGAAGTCGTCGCGGAGGCGGTCAAATGGCAGAAGGAACAGGAGGCGAAGAAGGCGCAAGAAGAGAAAAGGACGGAAGGCAATGCAGGCAGGGACTAACGGTGGTTCAGTAAAAGAAAGTCAACACAAGGAGAAACAATGATGAAGAAATCAACATGTATTCTGTCGATCCCAACACTGTGCGCAATGATTCTTCTGATGGCGCAAGGGCTTTTCGGCGAGGTTCGTGCGACGTTCACAGCGACGGTGAGCTGCAATGTGTCGCCTGAGGTCGAGCTTGTCACTGGATTCCTGGAATTTTGGCTTGACGACGTGGAGTTTGAAGTCACAGGGCTTCCTGACAATGAATATTATATTGTCCGTCCTCTAGGCGATGATATCCATTGGCATGTGTCTGACGAAGTTTTTGGCAATGGGGCCATGGCTACTATCTTCAGCGAAGAGGCATTGCCAGAACCCGATCCTGATTCCGAACCTGATCCTGAACCTGAACCCGATCCCGGAATTTCTCCGGATGCGTTGGGGCCAGAGGATGATGTCATAAAAGGTATGGATGCCGGAAGGAAAGAGTTGGAGGAGACTAGAGACAACAGGAATGACAACCACGACACCTTGTACGGACCCCAAATGTTCAATATCACGTTCAGCGGGGTGGGCTATTATCAGGTCGGCTACCTTGAGAACGGCGTGCCGAGGCTTTCCGAACCTGTGGCGGTACCGTTGAATTCCCGCACTCGTGCCCCGGTGGTGATGAGAGCTGGTTTTTTTACGATCGAGCTCGTGACGCCGTCCGGGGATCCCGTGGAAGAACCATGTTCCTCCGGAACTGGCCAGAATGAATTTACATTCAATGGAGAAAATACTGGTGTCTTGAGCATCAATCTCGAGGCATCCGTGAATCCGGCTGAAGCTGCCTATTATCTGACGGGCGCTGTGGGCTTCAATGTCGATCCGGTTGGAAACGCCCAGCCAACCTATTCGGGTGTGTCAGTCAATGCCAATGGGAAACTGGCCTGTACGGCCACCATCACGGGGCTTCCGATTTACAATTCGGATTTCGGGGAGAAAGAAGCCAAGGTGGGGTTTAGGGATAGTATCCGAGATACTAAAAAATACGAGGTGTTCTTTCCACGCGATGCAAGAAACCATCCTGGAATTGGAAGCGGAATAACGCCTAATTGGTATTACTATTGGACACAGATAACTGGTTCAGCAGATCTCGCATATGGAGGAGCAAGTGCAAATTTTGGATATTATGACTATGATGGTACAGAAGGAAAACTTGACAAGTGTATAATCTATGACAGTGTGATTGCTTTCGACAATCCAACTGGTCCAAAAGGTAAGGCTGGTATTGATTGTTTCGGTCAGACAGTATGTCATGAAAGGAAGCATAGAGAACAGTTTTATGCTGGTTTTTCTGATACAACAGGCGATAATATTCCAGACTATGACATAACAATTGATCAAGATCGTGACTGGTTGTCGGACAGTTATGAGGATAATCATGGTTTCGACAAAACGAAACAGGACACAGATAATAACGGAGTAAAGGACTTGGAAGAAGAGTCAATTGCGGCAGAATCAAACTGGACCAATGATTCACATAATAATCAAGATTGGTCTAAACCTGGTAAGAACAGTGGCAACTGAAGGAGTTAGGACATGAAGAACATTTGGATACCAATTTTGAGAGTCGTGATACTTGTATGCTTGCCAATGGCTGTCATGGGAATCGACGCAATGAAACCTTTTGTGAACAAGCCGTGGCAGACTCTTACAGATGATGAGAGGGAACAAAACATGGCCTATGTAAACAATGTGACAGGCAAGAACCAGGAGATAATCGACCCGCTTATTGCGTTGTTGACAGATCCGCAGACATGTTTCCTGCCGCGGGAAGCATTAATGCGTCTCGGTTCTGACGCAGTCGTCATTTTGCGACAGTTAGTCAAAGAAGATGCTCGTCCTTTGGTTGTGCGTTCAGAGGCTTTGAGTATCCTGGCTGAACTGGGCGATTGCAAGACAGCGGAATTACTGGAAAAAGACCCGTTGATCAGGAAAAACATCACTTCTTATGATGAAGTGCATCATTCTGCAAAGTACATTTTTCAAGTTCAGTATGTCAAATTGAAGCTGCATGGGCTCAGCCGAAACAAGAAGGCTGATGTCTTGACACAGCTACTGAAAGAGGAATGTTGTGTTTACGTGGTAATGAAAGAACTTGCTCTTTTGGGAAAAGACGCGACTGAGTTTGTCGTTAAAATATTAAATAGCAAGGAAGCCCCATATCTTTCCCGTCTTACGGCGCTGAATGTGATAACGGAGATTCATGATCCCAAGGCGGCGCCATTTGTGATGCAGGTTCTCCAGGATCGCAATGAGAAAGATCAATTGCGCGCATTGGCAGCCAATGCACTTGGCATCATGGGCGACACTGGTTTCATCGAAATGATGCAACTTGCGGCTGAAGAATGGAAACCAGCAGGAAACACAGGTTACGACGTTCGTGCTGCCGTTGAAAAGGCAGTAAAAGCACTTAGGGAAAAGAATGAACACAAATAACTTCTTGCACATGCTCTTTAACTTTTTTATGCAATATTATCATTTTTTATAATAACTATTTCTGTTGGAACGCTGTATCTGCATGCAAAGCCGATGAGCTGCGAGGCGGGAGAACAGATCCCCGCCCTTCGACGGATAGCCTTGTGCATTCGGAATGGCGGCACACTTTCACTGGAAGAACGCACCATCGTTGCCAAATGCATGGATGGCCGAGAGCCTGTTCTGCTTTCCGCCGCCGCCTGGATTGTCGGAGAGTACAAAGAAAAGGACAACAGTCTGTTGGAAAAATTGAAAGCATTGCGGCAGGGCAAGTTGGACAAGATGCCCGAGGCGTTTGTCAGGATTGCCCTGGAAAAATGCGAGGCGAGAAAAATGGAACGACAGTGGAAACCTCGCCCGGACATGCTGAAAGATGCCAATCCCTATTTGCGTCTGGAAGTTATGCGTGAGTTGTTGCTAGTCAATCAAGACGACGGCGTGGCAGCGACCGGTAAACTGTCGGAGGATGAAGATCCATTGGTGGAATTCGCGGCAAGGGGCATTTGCCTAAAGGCGGCTTTAGGTTCTCCTGACATGCATGGTTTGCTGTTGGACGAGCGCCATGAGTTGCTGTTGACCATTATTTCGGGAAACAGATGACGGCCAAATTCAATGTAGGAAAATATGATGAAGAAGAAACAATAGCAGACCTTTCCGAAAGCGTCGTTGCCGCCGTTCATTTATGGTGATGACGAAGAAGTTTTTTGTGAAATGAACGCAATTAACAGCACTGGAGATAGTACAAAGGATTGGGCAAATCCCGGCAAACAATCAAAAAACAAGTTTTAAGGATGTTGAGATAATGAAAATTTCAAGTGTTTTTATTTTTATGATGATGCCGTTGTTAGCCGTGGCAGATGGGATGCCTCCAGTTGAATTTGTCCTTAGTACTCCTAAAAAAGCATACGAAATTGGGGAACAGGTACCAGTGTCCTTATGCATACGTTCTCGAAATGCATCATACATGTTTGAATACAAGGAAGTTATGTCATTAAAACACGATGGCCATTTTTCGGTCGTCAATCCGAAAGGAGTGAAGCTGCAACGTCAATCCGATTGTGGCAAATATGCTCCTTTACGTGAATGGATGGCTGTGACGGCAAACGGGAAGCTGTTGAGAAATGCTGAACTCACTAAAATCTATGCTGATTTGCGCGATAATGCCAAACCGCATGCGTTAACGATGGCTGGAAACTATCAGGTTGTCTTTAGTGCTGAAATAGAAATTCGCGACATGAAAGAACCTGATAAGAAATGGAGCGGTCGTCTCATTTCGGCTCCCTTGGATATTCAGATTGTTGATGTGGCACAAATACCGTCTGAGGAGGATTTAAAGGCATTGTTTGCGGAGGGTGGAGACAAAGCGCTGCAACTCCGAGCGCTGATGAAGATTCAATATTCGAAAGTGCCTTTGCCAGAAAAAGAATTAACGTTTTTAACGGCACTTTATATGCAATCGGACAATGCAACTAAAACACAAATCATCCGAATTTTGGGAACTAAAATCTCTGGGGATTCATTCAAGTCAATTGTTAAGATTTTAACCGTCGAGAAAGATCCCTTAGTGCGATCAGAAGCAATTGCCGTCCTTGAACGTTATCGCACCAGTGAATCACGTGCCTTGCTTGTAAATGAATGCATTGCAAGGCGCGAACGCAGTTATATAGCGGCCATAGTTGTCTTGGGAGAAATAGGTGACAGAAGCTGCCTTGATGTATTACGGAATATAGCCAGTTCTGATGATGACAAATGGGTGCGGGAAAGAGCCCTTGAAAGCATCAGGCGTATTGAACAACGAAAAGAATGATTTCCTCTGTGTTTGCTCTACTATAAGATAGAAGGCGTGAGCTGCAAGACATGAGACGCGAGACGCGGCATGGGGTAGCATGGCCCGCTGGACCCTGGCTGGGGCTGGGCGTGAGACATGAGGCGCGAGACGTGAGCTGCAAGACATGAGACGGGAGACGGGAGACGGGAGACGCGCGGTAGCATGGCCCGCTAAGCCTTGTTTCTTTGTCTTTTCGTCTTTCGTCTCTTCACGTCTCATGCCTCACGTCTCATGCCCCCCTGCATGGGGCCTCCGGCCCCAGCTACCGCCTCCTGCCGCAGGGCCATCGCCGTTATAGTTTTCTGGATTTGACGATGTCGCCTTCGCGGAGCGTCTTGAGGGTGATGGACGTGTCGTCCATGACGGCGTAGCCGGGCTTGGAGAGGGATTTCGGAATGGTCGTGGAGCCCGGATTGACGCGGATGATGCCGTCATGTTCTTCCAGTAGAGGAACATGCGTGTGGCCGGAGATGACGATGTCACCAGCCGACAACGGCGGCAGCGGAAGATGGCCGTGGGTGACGACGCAACGGCGGTTGGCATGGAAAAGCATCAGATAGTCGCTCATCATGGGGAATTCGAGAAGCATCTGGTCGACTTCCGCGTCGCAGTTGCCGCGGACGGCGAGAATCTTTTCTTTCTGCGTGTTGAGCAACGGCGCGAGATCGGCGGGATCGTAGCCGATGGGCAGCATGTTGCGGGGGCCGTGGTAGAGGTAGTCGCCGCAGAGGACGAAATAATCCGCGTGTTCGCGTTGGAAGGCGTCGATGGCGAGCTGGAAGGCGTCGGTGGCGCCGTGGATGTCTGAGATGATGAGAAAGCGCATGGAATTGGTTTCCAATCGGTTGGTTATTTCAGGGCGGGCAGGATGTCGGTGGCTTCGCGGGGGCCGAGCTGGAAGAGAATGAAGCCGGGCATGCCGTTGGCGCGCGTGGCGTTGATTTGCCGGCGGACTTCGTCGAGCGGGAGGCGTTCGGAGGAGACGCCGATGCCGGGGAGGATTCGTTTCGGCGAGCCCAACTGGCTGGCCTGACGTTGGATATCGGCTTCGAAAAGCATTGTCGTGGACTTGTAGTTCATGGGGCAGATGAAATCGACGCCGTTCGGGCGGAACCATTCCGTCCAGTTCTGCGCGACGGTCTTGCGGGCGATTTCGAGATCGGGGAAGACGGCGACGGACACTTTGACGGCGGGGCGGGCGGCTTTGGCGGTCTGCGCGCATTCGGCCACGAGCGACGAGATGACCATCTGGCGGAAGGCGAGCCATTCGTTGCGGAGTGGACCTTCGCCCAGAACGTCGGTCGGCCAGTGGGCGAGCTTATGCTGGATGTGGTTTTCGAAATATGAACGGCATGTGGGGCAGAAACAGGTCTGGCTGGAATTGAAGCGGATCAGATCCAGATGGATGCCGTCGACAGGGAAGGACTGCGCGATGGTTCGCACGACATTGACGACCTGCGAGCGGTTTTGCGGATTGGACGGGCAGAGCCAGTCGATGGTATTGCCGGCAACGTCGATTTGCAGGCGGCCGGCCTTCTTCATGGCGATTTTGAAATTGTCCGGCGCCTCCATGGCGTGCAGGCAGTTGATCCATGCATGGACTTGGACGCCATGCTTTTGCGCAGCCGCGACGCATTCTTCGAAAGCGGGCTGGAACGGTTGCCGCGGGAGGAGGCTTGTGGAGAAATTGGCCGCGTAGGGGGAGGCCGTGAAGGGGAAGACGGCGGTGAAGCGGTTCTGTCTCAGCAGCGGGATGACGGTGTTCCAGCTCTGGCCGGGCAGGCCGGACAGCGAACGGCACCAGGCGGCGCGGAATTCGTTGGACGGCGCGGCGACCTGCTGTTGCGGCTGGGCGAACGACAGTTGCTTGCATCTGCGCGAGAATTGGATGGATGTGTTGTATTGGCCGGATTGGAGGAGACGGCGGGCCGCCTCCAGCGACGCGGCGATCTGCGGCTGCACATGCTTGGGCGCGTCCTGATAGACCACGTTGGCTTCATCAAAGCATGTCGTGGCGGCGATCCGTTTGATGTCCGGCAGGAATTTCGACGTCTGCTCGACGAGCAGCGGAACGGCGTTGGCCGGATCGACGTTGAGGAAGACGTGCGTCATCCAGAAGCCTTTGTCCGTCTGGATGAAGGCGGGCCATGTGGTCGCCTTCCCGTTGGCATCGTACCACAGGGCGGTGACGTTGAGCTGCTGGAGACCGGTCGTCACGCCGATGAAGGAGGTGGACGGCTGGCGGAACGCGTTGACGCCGGGCAGCTTGTCTGCATACGGCACGACGCCCGCCAGCGGAACCGGCAGGTCTTTCACCTGTATGTAGGTGGAATTCGGCACTTTCAGATGCGCGGCGACGATGGCCGGAAGGGAATGGAACACGCCGACCTTCGAGCCGCGTTTGATGAGATTGGCGACGGCCGTCTGCTGCGACGGCGAGCCATCCTTGATGAACGGGACATAGGCGAAGGCGTATGGTTTCAGATGGATCGTCTGGCAGTCGGCGTCTTCGATGACGGCTGGATGGAGGCCGTAGGAGGCGAGGGCGTCCCCAAGCGTTTCCGCGTGGCGGTAGGATTCCTTGATCTCGGCGGCGGTCGTCCCGCTGCGGAGGATGGCGAAACTGGCGTTCGGACGGACGCATTCCAGTTCGGCTAGATGGATGGAAAGCGGGCCGGTGCC
>JAEEGK010019499.1_pt1 | contig 14536 bp, 8 predicted proteins | sample 8958771 | NCBI WGS metagenome assembly JAEEGK01 (sample SAMN16246547, study PRJNA631951) | gut metagenome | biome: gut microbiome; feature: rumen; material: SC-attached | host: Bos | place: Iran: Karaj | collected 2018-10
TTCACGAATGAAACTGTCTTTACTTCTTTTCCGTTCATCGTCATTCCAGGAGATCATTTCAGCGAAATCTGTTGAACCAACAAGGATCTCTTTATTCTTTTGTATCCATTCAAAGATCCACGGGCGCATGGTCTGAAACACCGTAATTGCCGTCAAATCAGCAAAATTGACTTCATCCTTAACCAATGCAAGCTTAAGTGAAAGAGCATTGATTACACGATTGACATCTCTCAATGTAGAAATGAAAGGATATATGCACTCGTAAAAAACAGCAGAATAATACTCATTATTCAATTGTATTGCCGGATACAGCTTCAACAATTCATTCAATCTGAAATTTAATACATTTATGATTTTTTCTTTTTCCACCTCGGGCAATTCAAATGGTACTTGAATAACCTTTTCTAGATAATCAAGTCCATTATCCATTTGAACCGTTTGGAGAGCACGAGCAACTATTTCTTTGTCAAAAGATAGTACATATACCACATTCGGAAATCCAGCAACAGAAGAAACCAACTGGAATATAAGCCGGATTTGTTCATTACTAAGGCGGTCTATATCGTCAATTGTGACAACGATTCTACAACTTTGTGCTTTTAAAGCATCAACAACTGCTTGCTTTCTGCTTGACAAATTTTTAATGTCCGCTTCTGCAGCTTCTTTCATTTTCTTCCCTACAGACTTTACAAGTCCCGGTATTATCTTTAGAAACGGACCAACTGTCGGTATCAGTTCAAGCAATTCGAATCCAGAAGAATACTGCTCAAGTGCTGCGCCAACTTTTTGTAACGATTCATTCTTCTTTTCCGAAGAGACAATTGCTGTCATCTGCGCAAAAAATTGGGTAAGCAATTGATCACATGTTGAAAAGTTCCAAGGTTCAAAGCGCATGATGATCGCCTTTTTGGGGCCATTGTCGTTTTGCGCTTTCTTTTCTATTTCCTTTTGCATCATGTTTAATACGGATGTTTTTCCCGTACCCCATTTCCCATATATACCGATGGCAAAGGAATCCTTCAAGTCAATAGAAAGGATAGAATCAGCAAGTTGTTGCGCAAAGGATGCCCTTCCCAGCAAATCCTCTTCAAACATTTCAATAGGCTTATCTGAATGATACATGTTCTTCTCCAATCATCGCTTTCATTATGCTATCTCTTTATAGCGCGTAAAGACATATTCATAGATCCGTTGGCGATACTCAGAAATGCTGATCTCGTCATAGCTGTCCGGCAATTCCGACCACAAGGTATCACGAATAAGATTGTCTATTGCTGCCTTTGTTTCCTGCTTATCCGTCCAGTGGTCGAGTTCTGCGATTTTTGCTTTCACTTTTTGAAGAAGCGTGGCCGCGACGCTTTTGATCTTTTTAATGTCAGCTTTGGAAAGATCCTCACGAAAGAGCATATCATAAAGCGAAAGCTCCTCGTCGCTCGAGAATCCCTCGCGAACGTATCGCTGCTCCTCTCGCGTCATACTGTTTGCCAAATCCATCAGCTCTGCAAACGTTTTTTCAATTGTTGCACGATCCTGCTCGCTGTTATAATCCGCGATAATCTCTTGATACCGCTCATAATAGTTTACACGGTCCGGATTATTGAAAAGCATCTTTGCAATACGCTCTTGGATCAGTTCCTCCAGATCCTTCAAGATAAGGTTCTTTCTCTTTGCTTTGGCAAATTCACGGCGCAACAGGTCAAAATCAATCGCGCTGATATCGAATCGCTTTGCTTCTGATCCGGCAGCATCCGGCTGATCTTCGATTCTTACATAATCCCCGATAATCGAATTGATCTGCACCATCAGGTCGGTATTATCGGTATGCCGACGTTTCCTTTGTAAGAAGGCATATATCTCGGCGATCGCATCGTACTCTTTTCTGGTCTGTACGTTCACATCGTTGCGATCCAAGTATTTCATCAACCGCACCAATTCTGCTGCATAGGATGAAAAAGTCTTCTTTTCCTCCAATGTAGCACATACAGCATTTGCGGCAGTTTTAACCAATTCCAGTTTTGTAAAGTATTCCGCGTCGATGATCATCTGCACATCCGATCCGCGCTCTTTCAAAAATGCCTTTGCTTTTTCAAGCGTATCCATAATGCGCGCAATCAGTTCATCTTTATCGACGGTCGGATCCCCTCCGTTTCCACCGCCTACGTTTGCGGTATAATCCGCAAGTGCTTTGCGCAGCGCTTTAACGATGCCGACATAATCAATAATCAAGCCGTTGCTCTTACCTTCGTTGACACGATTCGCCCGCGCAATCGTCTGCATCAAAGTGTGCGCATGAAGCGGTTTATCGAGATACAGGCACGACAGGCATTTGACATCAAAGCCCGTCAGCCACATCGCGCAGACAAAGACAACGCGGAACGGATTGTTTTCATCCTTGAACTCTTTATCCAGCTCCCGGCTTTCCATCTTCTTACGATGCGGTTTGATATCCAATCCCCATTTGGAAAACGTCTGTATTTCATTCTGATCCTGACTGATGACAACCGCCATCTCGGTTTCTTTCATCCAGTCCAGCTTGCGGGAAAGCTCCTGCGCTTCCTGCTGTGTGGCATGAACAATTTTCGCTTCAAGCGCAGCAATTTCCTGTTGCCAATACTCCTGCACGTAGTTATACATGCGCACACAAGTAACCTTGTTCAGGCAGACAAACATCGCTTTGCCGCTTGTCCACAGGTCGGAATAGTGTTTGGCAAAATCTTTGGCAATCGACCGCAGACGCGGTTCAGCGGTCAGTAGATGTATCTCCTTTGCGAATTCCGTTTCGAGCTTGTCCTGCTGATCCACATCGAGATCGGCATTGTCGATTGCATCCAGAATGCGGTCCGTGATTTCCGGATTTTTGAGATTCAGAATCTTTTCACCGCGGTTCTCGTAATACAACGGTACCGTCGCGCCGTCCTCAACCGCGCGCTTGAAGTCATAAACAGATATATACCCGCCGAATGTACGGGCAGTAATGTTATCATTCGACAGCAGCGGCGTCCCGGTGAACCCAATGCGCGCGGCGGTCGGAAGCAGTTTCATCATGTTATCGGCAAAAATGCCGTTCTGGGTGCGATGCGCTTCATCTGACATCAAAATGATGTCGTGATCCGGATAAATCGGTACTGCATTCGGATTGTTGAACTTATGGATCAGCGTAAAGATAAAGCTCGGATTTCCTTTCAGCTTTTGAATCAGATCCTCGCCGCTGGTCGCGATAAACTTCGACGCCTTTGTTTTTCCGAGCAGCCCGCAATTCTCGAACGTATCGCTGATCTGTTTGTTCAGTTCTTCGCGGTCGGTCAGTACAACGATCGTCGGAGATCCCGCGTATTTGCGCCGGATCTTCTGCGCAAAGAACACCATCGAATAGCTCTTGCCGCTGCCCTGCGTATGCCAGAAGACACCGAGCTTGCCGTCGTTCAGCTTCCGAGCTTCGTACGCACGCATGGCTTCATTGACGCCGAGATACTGGTGGTTGCGTGCAAGGATCTTGACCGTTTTACCGCCCGAATGATCGAACAGAATAAAGTTTTCCAGTAGATCGAGGAAGTTCCCCTTTTTGCAGATGCCGCGCAGCATGGTTGCGAGGGAAACGGTCCCGCTGTCCTTTTCCTCCAGACGTTTCCATTCGTGGAAGAACTCATACTTACTGCCGAGCGTGCCCACCTTTGCGTCCAGACCGTTGGAGAGCATCAAAAACGCATTGTAATAGAACAACTGCGGGATCGTGTCCTGATAATCCCGGTAATTGTCGGTGTATGCGTTATATACGTCAACCGTCGGCTTTTTCAGTTCGACGAACAGCAGCGGGATCCCGTTCACAAAGCCGACGATGTCCGTCCGGCGTCGATACAGGTCTCCGTGGATTTTCAGTTCCTTGATCGCCAGAAACTCGTTCGCGTCCGGGTTCTGGAAATCGATCACGGCAGCGCGTTTTGTTTCGGTCTTGCCGTCGGGACGTTTGACCGTGACGGGTACGCCGTCGCGGATATACCCGTATTTCTCCTCGTTGATCTGCAAAAGCGACGCCGTGGACAGGCGGCTTGTCATCAGCCGCTCCGCCTCTGTAATCTGCAGATCATTGATCCATGGATTCAGGTGTTGCAACGCATTCCGAAAATAGCGTGATAACAGGATCTCCTGATAGGATCGCCGCCCGAACGTGCCGTTTTCGCCGAGCACCTCGGTATTATAAGCAAAGGCGACACGCCACCCAAGCTCGGTCTCCAAAAGATGTCCCGCGCTCTCCTGTACCAATATGTTTTCGGAATAATCGTAGCTCATGATTACTCTCCTTCAATAATCTCTACAAATCTGTTGCCACTCTGTGTTCGTTTATAAATTCTTTCGTGATTCACGGTTCGCTCCATGGAACCTTTATGCATGAATAGGCATTGGTTTTCGCCGGTTCCAACAACATCATATGGGGAATTATTCTCATGTTCGTAAACCATTCCAACTGCCGATAGGCGCAAAATAGACTCCCCATTTATCCCATTTAGGACTGAAACGCTGTCTTTTAACGATCGGAGGGTTTCATAATCTCCCGGCAAAAGCCGATCAGTCACTTCCGAATAGACTGAAAACTCTTCCCATGAAATCTCTTTTCGAAGATAGGAAAGATATAGTTTTGCTAGCATATCTACTTTTGAAAACTGAATATACCGATCAATTAAAACCAATATGTATTCCAGCTCTTTATTCGCCCGATCTCTATCCTCTAGAACCCGACTAATATAATACTGCCTTTGTTCCTCGGTTTCAACGCCATAGTTCAATGCGAACACAAACTGAGCCAGCTTTTTTATATAGTGCAATTCCTTAATGCTATGTCCGATTTTATAAACGCTGGCAACATTTGCAACGATAGGAATCCCTTGAAATGCGCCATCCTTGAGGATCGCATCAATCCCCATTTGAGCAATATTAGCTGCAATATCTTTTGTTCCTTCTGTTAAGGACTGCTCTAGTGCTAACACCAAATCGTCTTTCATAAGTCAACCTCTTTTTAAAACAACAGTATTTCCTGTTACCCCGCAAGTTTCATCTGCAGTATCGCCTGCAGAACGACCAGAGCGGCGTCCGCACCGAATTTCAAAACACCTGCAATAATCGGCTTGACTTTCTCCCATTTGGCGCGGCGGGAAGATTTCTCTTTTGAAATCGCTTCCAGTTCACTGATTGTATTTTTCAATTCGTTCGCTTGATCGTTATCCAATGCTGTCATATCGTCGATCCTCTGCCGCGCTTCTTCAAACGTAATGCCGATATTAACCTGATTGGTGTTTGTAACGCTGATATTCGTCTGATGTTGCTGCGGAACGGCAACAGCATTCATTTGAAAGCGATAGGTCTGAAGCTTTGCTTTAGCATACTTTAGATTGTCTGTGACCTCTTCTGGCCGCCCTTTCAACTCCCAATAGAAAATGTATTTCCCTTCTTTGGATGTTTCCCACATGCTATTATACCAATTCATAACACAAGATTGGTATTTTCCATCTATTTCCCTAAAAAGTTCCAATCGTTCAGCATTTGTTCCAGATTGAACAGCTTGATCAATTCGTGCTATATCATTTTCGACCATTTCAAGAAACTCTTTCGGTACTTCGTTCATGGATATCCCTCCCGTTCTACATTCATTCATCATAGAAACAGCCGCCCGGCACACTCCTGCACCAATATGTTTTCAAAATAAACGTAGTTCATGATTCTGCCTTGTTCTTACTTGCTTCTCTTTTTATTTCCACGATAACATCATATATTTTCTTGAAGTTTGAAAAATCGAATTTTTCAGGGTGTTTAGCAACATAATCAGCAAAAGTATCCTTAGATGCGATTCTTGCATTATCACAGGCTTGTTGCAAATGCTTATACTGACTATCAATAATAGTTATCGGCGTAATACTATTATTCTTTTGATAGTTTTGGATAATCCATTTTTTATCAGCCGAAACACCGTATTTATTGAAATCTTTTGCTAAATAAAGGTGTCCCCTCCCCGTATTTTTAGTAATCTCTGCATTTGAATAATAGTGTTCTATGCATATTCTATCAGTTTCGTCTCGCTCTTCATTTGACAGAGGCGGAATGTTGAATCGGTAAACATTATTGCCAAGATACAAATAATCCTTTCCGTCTGTGATTGGCTCAACGTGCTTATCCCTATCAAAAACACCTATAATTATATTTGTGTTAGGAATATTAGACAATTTGTCTAGAAGCGGCTTCAGTTCGTCTCCTAAAGTACTATTTGTGTAATCGTAATACTCGATTCCATCTATAACGCTTTGATCCAGTGATAAGTTAGCAAACGCTGTTTTTATATGTTTTACGTCAGTTTTTCCTTCTGTGATTATTATTATTCTTCCAGTTATACTCTCATACTGTTCTTTTAATTTGCATAATTTCGCGTTCAGTTGTTCTTCCCGCTTTAGGTATTTTTCTCTTTCTTGCTGGATATAGGGAGCGACCAAAGGCAAGAATCCTATCTTCTCGCTAATCTCGCTTGTATTTAACCCTGTTTCATAGTCAGAAGCGCCGATGTCGTTTTTTGATACATAATAGCACTTAACATCTTTTTCGCCGTGTTTCATATAAATCGCGGGAGAATGCGTGGTAACCAACAATTGACAGTCTTTTCTATACGAATACAATTCATCCGCAAGTTCAAAACAAGATAAGTATTCGACGCCATTTTCCGGTTCTTCAAACCCCCAAATAAAGGACTTGCTAACCGAATTTGGAATCTTATTCTTTTCCGCATTCTTTTGCATATACCACAGTATCGCCGGAATATGTCTTGCCTTAATTCCATCACCTCTATGGTTCAAGTCAATCCCAGATACAAATTGATCACTGGTTGAAAAGGATAAGTCTCGGAACAAAACAATTAAATCACGAGGCATTTGTAAAACAGATTCTATATGTAATACATTCCTCAATTGATCACTTAATACACTTGTTAGTGTCTTTAACTGATCTGAATAAGTGTCTTTCAGTTCGCTTAGCGAACTATCAGCTGTATTAACCATAGATGAATACACTTGTGATAATAAGTATCTAAAATACTCATTGCTTTTTACTGCAGGAATATAGAAGTATGCAATACGTCGCAATAAAACTAGTACTTTCGACCCGCCATCGAATATCTCTGCCAGATTGTCATAATGGAGACCATCAGTTCTCCACGTCTTCTTCCACTCTTTAATGCCTTTTTCTTTAAATGAAGAAGGGATTTCGACATCAATCGAAATCTGAATTTCTTTCGCCTGTTTCCTTCCCCTTTTTGCGAATTTACAGTAATCGTCTTCAAAATTGAAATCGGTATTGAAATCTGTCTCTCCGTTAAAAAACAGATTCAATGCTTTCAATACATTTGATTTCCCGGAATCGTTTTTACCAACGAACAGATTGAACTTTGTAAGATCAATTGTTTCATCTACAATTGAACGAAAGTTCTTAATATGAATACTCCGAATAATAACCATAATCCTTATGCCCCTAACCGTTAACTATCAACTTTCCATCAATAGTGATAATGCAATATTCCTTGCATGCTCAGCTTGTTGATTCTGCACTTGTAAAGTCCTGATCAATTCGAAAAGCGGAGAAACCATCTTCTCAAAATGACTGCGAACACAATCATCTGGCAAAAGCAGATATATTCCATTTAGTATTTGTACCGTCATGCTAGGTACTGCTGCACCTATATTATAAGCATACATATCCAGTTCGGAAAGATATAGGTAACATAATTTGACAATATTATCACATTTCGGGATTGTATAAAACATTGTATCGATTGTCCAAAAATCGCCTGTCACATACATAATATTGTTCAAAGACCCTTTTCGAGGGATCAGTACGGATTCACCAGAATACAAAACCGGTTCAACTTTACGTACAATACCCCCCGAACCAAAAACCGGAGTGCCCCCATCTTTAAGTGCCTTATGGTCTTTACCGTACTTAACAGTCAACAGATCTGTCACGGATACTCTTTTCCACCCTTCTGGTACACCGTCAACAATCTGAGTGTTCTCATATCCGGGGAAGCGGAGATCGACAAACCATTCCTTATACAGCCGCTGTGCCGCTTCTTCGAGCAGTTTGATTTGCTTCTGGTTGTTTTCGATGAGCTCGTCGTAGGCCGAAAGGATATCTACAACTCGCTCCTGTATCTCTACAGGAGGTAACGGGCATTCAATTTGCTTTAATGAGGCGATAGTTAATGCTTTTTGAGATGAACCAATCGTTGTATTGTTTAGGACACCATACCCTTCTTTTGATCCTATCCAGTAGTAAAGGAATTGTGAAAGGAGAGAACCATCAAAGTTGCGGAACCATGTCAAATTACCATCTTTAAAATAGAAATGGTCTTCTTGTCTAACAATGTATGGAATACCAATGGTTCCAACAGAGGTCAGCAACATATCACCCGGCATAGGAACGCCAAATTTGGATTTTATATTATTGTATTTTTCTGTACTTATGTAGAGTGGTTCGCTTATTGGCTGTCCCTGACTCGATTCAATAATTTCTTTGGAACGAAAGAACGGGACGCCAGAATCAACATAGTCCGAGTAAAAAATCCTTTTACTGGATGTAATCTCACAATGATCGCCTATTTTTCCTTTCGCCCAACTCATATTCCCATCTCCTTCAAGTTCTGCGAGATGGTGTCCATCAAAGCATTGGATTCCGCTTGGAGGGACAGCAGCTCAGCGTGGATCTCCCGCATCCGCGTTGCAAAATCAACTCCGTCATCACTTTGCGGGGCAACGCCGACATACGCACCGGGTGTCAACGACCAACCCTTTTCTTCGACTTCGGCAAGCGAGGCAATCTTGCACAGCCCGGGCACATCCGTATAAACGCCCTCACCGAACTTGTCCGTCAGCCAAAGCGCATCGTTCAATACGGTCAAATGGCTTTGCAGCATTTCAATATAACTGTCGGAGAATGCCTGAATATGCTTCCGATCCTTCTTGTCCGCCTGCTGCAGTTTTTCCTTGCAATCCTGTTTTTCGGCTTCGATCTCGGAAAGCAGGGCTTTCTTCATATCCCCGAAATCTTCGATCCCGTTGATTGCGGAGAAGACGCGCTTTGCGTCCTTTCCGATCAATCCATCTGCAAGCCCTCTGAAATAGCGCAGGTACTCCCCGATCAGCGCCCGATACTTTTCGGTCTCGCCGCGATAGAGCCATACGATAGCGTTGAGGTTCTTCAACTGCCACTCACTCCACTCATTCAGCGTGCGATCGACAACGGTATAATAATTGCGTGCGTCAATGAACAGAACCTTATCCTTATTTTCCTCACGCTTGGCACGGTCAAAGAACCACAGCGAACACGGTAGGGATTTGGTATAGAAGAAGTTGTTGCCGACGGAGATCATCACGTCCACGTTGCCCGTCTTGATGAGCTTTTCACGGATATCCTTATCCTTGCCCTGACTGTCCGTTGCGGAGGATGCCATGACAAAGCCTGCACGGCCGTGCTCGTTCAAATAGGAATAGAAATAGGATATCCAAAGATAGTTGGCATTGCCGACCTCTTTGTTCTTATTGACCGACGGCAGCCCGAACGGAAGCCGCCCGGCATTCTCGCAGGACTCTGCCTTGACTTTATCCACGTTAAACGGCGGATTTGCCATGACGTAATCGCAACATCCTGCGAGCGAATGCGCGTCGTGATAGAACGTATTGGCCTCGTCGCCGGATTTGATCACGCCGGTCAGCCCGTGCACTGCCATATTCATCAGGCACAGCTGCGCGTTATATTCGACCTTTTCCTGACCGTAGAATGTCATGGTGCTGTTGGCGTTCATGCCTGCGGCATTTACGAAATCACCGCTCTGCACAAACATGCCGCCGGAACCGCACGCCGGGTCAAGCAGAATGCCGCTCTTTGGCTCCAGGATATTGACGATCATCTTGACGAGGGACTTCGGCGTAAAGAACACACCGTCGTCAGAGGCGATGTTCTTGGCAAATTTATTGAGGAAGTATTCGTAGATGCGACCAATAATGTCGCCGCCTACCTCGTCCAGTGCACTGTTGTTGAAAATGCGGAGCAGTTCAGACAGTAGCTCGTCCGAGAAGATGGTGTAGTCCTTCGGCAGTACGCCGGAAAGCTGCTCGCTTTGTTGTTCGACCAACAGCATGGCATTATTCACAGCCTCGCCGAGACTGGTCATGGTGTGCCCATCTTTATTCTTCAAGCCAAGCGCTGCGATATTCTCCGGTAGATTAACCAGATATGCGTACTGCGCCTCTTTCGGAAGAAACAGGGCGCTCTTTGCCGCAAAATCATTTGCCTCCACCGGAAGCGCGCGACCGTTGCGCATCGGACGATTTTTCAGAATCTCGGCTTCAACCTTCTTGAAGCGACTATAGGCATAGCGAAGGAAAATCAGTCCCAATACCGGCATGCAATACTGATTTGAAGTGAGTTTCGATCCGGCGCGAAGTAAATCGGCGGATTCCCATAGTTCTGCTTCCAGTTTACGAATATTGATCATGTACTTCCCTTTCTCGCTTTGTCTATCTATGATGCATGGCTTAACCGTATTTACGCTCTATATAATACTCCGAATTTATTATACGGGAATTCGACCGTTTTTTCAAGGCGGAAACCGTTTTTGTATTCGTGACAAACGTACTGCATATAAGGCAGCGAGATTTTTCTCATACATTTAGACACCACAAATAACGAGAAAATCCATTGCCGTCCGCTTCGTTTGACGGAAAGCGGGGAAAAATGTTTATAAATACCCCGATTTATGACTTTGACATCCTCTTTATCGTACAGAAAACAGTTTATACTGGTGATACGGTGAAAAAAGCATCGTTCGGGAGGAGGTGGTTGAATGCCGATTTTGGTCAAGCGAGCGGATGGGAGCAGCACACCATATAAAAATGCAGAGTTCATTCCGGCGTTTCTGATGATCCCGGAGGAGCTGCTAAAACGCTGCGGAAAAGCGCTGTATGAGCTGCCGCGGACGCGCGCCGCGCTGCTCGGCGATCGGGCGGTCATCCGGCAGGTTGAAAGCGACCTCTTTCTGGAGTGCATCGTCGACGCCTATGCCTACATGGCGTGGCCGCACATGGGACAAAAGGGTCGGCTGGAGGACTGGTCCGGCAACAGCCCCTGTTGGCGCGTCGCGCACGCCGCTTCACTGTGGATCGACGAGCTGAGCGCGCTCGGGCTGCTTTACTCCTTCCCGCAATGGCTCGAAGCGACGGAACAACGCCCGACGACGCCGTTCAGGTTTGTGCCGTACGAGACCGTCGACAGGTTCCTTTCGATCGCCGTTCCGAGCGTCATGCAGAGGGATGGATATGCGGCTTGGCTCAACTATGTACAGAAGCACCCGTGCTTTGAAGACTTCGATGAACGGCGGTACAGCTGGCAAAAGGCAGATTTTATCAAGAAATGGTATCATACGCGGACGAAGCACCCGACGACGCTTTCGCGCGAGGTGCTGCGCATACACGAGATCGTAGACGGCGCGGAAGCCGGGTTGCTCCATTCCAATGAGCACTCGGAGATCGAGGACAATATCGTCGCGAAGATCGACATGGAGCAGTTTCTGCAAACGCTGACCGAAACGGATCGGAAGATCCTGGTGCTGCGGCTGAAGGGTAAGCCGCTCGAGGAGATCGCGAAGGCGCTCGGATTCCAAACGCACAGCGCCGTTCTGAAACGCATCCGAAAGATCGGCAAGGCATACGAGCGGTTCGCCGGCGAGGACTACGGGTTCACCGAAAGAAAAATAATTTGATATTTTTCAAAAAAAAGGAACAATTTTGGCTTTGAAACGTCTTGTTATGGTAGAGGGGCGCGACCGACCGGGAAACGGTGTCCAGCAAGTTCACCGTTTTGCTGTTGCCTGAATTGAAAAGTCTGGCCATCATGGCCAGACTTTTACAGAAAAAAGATGTAATAAGCACTCTCGCAAGCTTTTAGAAATTCGGGCCAACTTGGCCCAACTTTTCAAAAAGCTGTTTGGATGCTTCCCGGCACAACTTCATCCTAAGTTGGGATAAAGTAAAAATGTGGACCAAGTTGGTCCACGTTTATGAAACACGTCTGCGCTGTAAAAATCATGTAAGTGCTGAAAGTCTCGCTAACTTGGCGAGACTTTCTAGCGCAGGCGTCTTTGATTATGAAAAATGGTGATCAACTTGAACACCATTTTTATTTCGACATCTCGTTTCGATGCATACCGGAAATTCATCCCAACTTGGGATTAATTTTGAGTACGGGAAATTATGCCCAAGTTTGGCATAATAAATCCGAGACTTTGTTGCAACTTGCGACGAAGTTCCGATTATAAATGATGCACAATGCGAACTTCATCCCAAGTTGGGACGAAGTTATAGTTGCATACAGCATACGCACGCACTTCGTCCCATGATGGGACGAAGTGAAAAGTATCGTCAACTTGTCGACACTTTTTGAGCCCGCCTTTTCAACATGTGACCAACTTGGTCACAAGTTGGTTTTTGACCTCAATTTCGGACCAACTTGGTCCAAAGTTAAAAATTGTGTCCGCCTTGGACACAATTTTCAGAAAGAACTTCTGGCCATCATGACCAGAAGTTAACCCTATAAACCCCCACTTGTGATCAAATTGAGCACAAGTTGATCCGGCTATCGGCTCTGCACAGTAACTTCTGCCCAAGTTGGGCAGAAGTCAGATACGGAACTTGTGGTCAAGTTGGCCACAAGTTACCCGGCTTTCGAAACGCGCTGTAACTTCCGCCCATGTTGGGCGGAAGTTGAAAGCCGGGGACTTTCGGACAAGTTGTCCGGAAGTTGAATGTCGGGCACTTCAGGACAAGTTGTCCTGAAGTTAAACCTGTCCGATTGTTCCAGTTCAACTTGAACTGAATTTCCGAATGTACGCATCTTCCAACTTCGTGCCAAGTTGGCGCGAAGTTGCATGAAATAATGAAGGACAACTTGTCCTTATTTATGAAAGACCAGAATAGAAATCAGGTCAAACCGGGCTGCTTTTTCTTCGCGTCAAACTTCCCGACAACTTGTCGGGAAGTTCAGACAAGGTGTGCGCATAATGTGGGACAAGATGCCCCACATTTCCGGCAAGTCAACTTCGTGCCAAATTGGCACGAAGTTATAGAAGCAAGGCTGAAAATATGCGCCAATTCGGCGCTAATTTCCGGCAGTAAAAATTCGTGCCATGATAGCGCGAATTTTTGAACAGTAAAATTTATGATGAAAGAAGCCGATCCGCGCGTCGGCTTCTTTTCGGTTTTGGAGGTGATGACAAGCGCGAAAGAAGTGTATCGCACCGCGACGGAAAGTGGGTTCAAATCCCACTTTCGGGCTGCGGGAACGGAGCAAAAGCTGTTTGAAGGAGGTGAAAAACAGAACAAACACATTTCGTTGCTTTCTCCGGGCAACCGAGGAAATGATCATTTTTCAATGGATTTTTACCGGGTATCGGGTGTGTAGATTCGGCTCCCTGCACGGGCTGTACGGCGACAAAAATCGCAAGGTTGGCCGCGCTTCGGGGAGCCGTTTCTGTTCCCGGGAAAAGAGGACAGAAGGCACAGCCGATGTCCTTGCAAGCATAGCATTTGGCGTTCCAAATGCGCTTGTCGGGACACCCGAACCCGTATGCCGCCACTGGCGGAGAAAGGATTGTATGGAACACAGAACCAGAAATATTCACGTCGGTACCCGGATCAGTAAAGCCGAGTATGAAAAACTGAAAGACTTGGAAAACCGCACCGGTCTCGGCAGTACGCGGCTTTTGCGGACGCTGATTACGGGCGCGGAATTGAAAGCGAAGCCGACGCCGGAGCTTCGGGAACTCATCCGAAGCGTCGACCGGATCGGCAACAATCTGAACCAGATCGCGCACCGGGCAAACGCCGCGGGGTTCCTGAAAAAGAGCGAATGGGACGGCGCTGCGGCGCTGATCGCGTCGCTTCGGGAGGAGATTCAGACATGGCGGTGACCAAGATTCTTGCCAAGAATATGCGGCTCGACCGGCTGATCGGCTACGTCTGCAACCCGGACAAAACGGACGAGCGTGTGTTCGTTTCCTGTATCGGCTGCGAGCGGGAAACGGCGGCGAAAACATGGATGGAGACCAAGCGCCGGTACGGCAAGACCGACGGCGTGCAGGCGTATCACCTGATCCAGAGCTTCAAGCCGGATGAACTTACGCCGGAGCTGGCGCACGAGATCGGGAATCGCTTTGCGGAGGAGTATCTCGACGGCTACGAGGTGATCGTCGGCACCCACACCGACCGTCATCACATTCACAACCACATCATTTTCAATTCGGTTTCCGATCGGGACGGAACCAAATACCATTCGTCCCGGCAAACGTATTTCAACGAGATCCGGACGCTTTCGGATCGGCTGTGCCGCGAATACGGCGTTTCGACCGTTGACGAGCCGCAAAGGAAGGCGCTGACCTACATCGAGTGGCGCATGCAAAAATGCGGCGTCAAAACGCAGCGTGAGCTGTTTGACCGGGACGCGGAGGAATGCC